>Ga0098047_10000348_pt1 | contig 18570 bp, 25 predicted proteins | sample 12_taG_FD_92585 | JGI IMG/M metagenome (GOLD analysis project Ga0098047, IMG submission 92585) | Marine viral communities from the Subarctic Pacific Ocean - 12_ETSP_OMZ_AT15267 metaG | ecosystem: Environmental > Aquatic > Marine > Oceanic | place: Subarctic Pacific Ocean | collected 2015-01-16 | reverse complement strand
GTAGAGTTGTCTTGTTGTTGATTTTGTTTTTAAATTGTCGCCACTTGGACATAAAATCATTCATAGATACACCTCGGCACAGCTTACCATACTAAATAGGTTTATATAAATGAAAAGGGCGCCCGAAGACGCCCTTTTGTGGGAGGCTGATGAAGTTTGTTTATTTAACTTCAACGCGGTGGGAAATAGTAGCCTCAGTATTGACCTTCGGTACTACGATAGACAGAATACCTTGATCATACTTGGCAGAAATGTCTGACGCCTTGGTATCATGTGGTAGATTCCAAGTTCGCTCAAAAGAGTGGTAAGAAACAACGCTAGCGTTGTCTTCCTTGGCTTCATATGAAATAGTTAGCGTTGTATCGCCAACATCAACGACAATATCATTCTTATCTAGGCCCGGAATAACAACATCAATTCGATGATCGGTGTCAGACGTTGTAACGTTAGTCTTAATTCCGGTTTTATGCGTATCGTTGAAAAACGCACTCAAAATCGGGGAAAAACCCCAATCGTCTTCGAAGAAATTGTCAAAAAAATTCTTCATTGCGGTATGGCGGTCATGACCGTCAATTGCGGAGCCATTGCTCCTAATAACTGGATACATAGTTAATCTCCTTCTTTATTGTGTGAGCAGTGTTGCTCTTATAACTATAGCTATATTATAATCATTTTGACTATAATGTCAAGCTTTTAAATCAGGAATTCTTCCGAAATCGTCTTCAAGTCGAATTATGTCGTTGGGGTCTTCTGTGTTACTGACCTCAATAAGCTCAACTTCTTCATCAACAGTCGCACAAACTCGGTGCACAAAACCAGCTGGAATGTGATACGAATCTCCAGTTTCTAATATAACTTTTCTAATCGTATCGCCATCATGGTCTGGGCCGGTCTCAATTAAAACGGATCCAATAATAACCCAAAAAGACTTGATCTTCTTTTCGTGATAATGTCGCGAAGTCCTCAGACCCTCTTCGATATAAATCCTCTTGGCCGTATAAATTTCATTGCTGGCCCATATTTCTTCGTGCCCCCATGGCTTATCTATATAAAGCATTTTATTTCCAAAAAGCCTGTATGCAAACAATGCATATGGCAAGAGCAATACACGATAACGTCTTCGGTGTGAACATACTCTCTTTCAACATGATATACGTCATTAGAGGAAATGTTAAGAATGAAACACCAAATGTTAGGAGTCGAGCACCCCAAACCGCATTTAGCGCTTGAACTGCATAATCCCAAGCATAATAAAATGTAACAGTTGCTGGCATGCCAAAAAGTAAAATTGCGTGAAGGGGTTTTTCCGCCCACCATTCCCAAACATACCTTGCATTAAATTGAAACCAAATTAATACATGCCCTATTGAAAATAATATGCAGGCAAGTGTTAGCTTCAATCTTGCTTTCGCTTTCTTTTGACTGCCAATTTTTGACCATTTCCCCAAAAATACTTGTTGTTTCTATCGCTTACAACGAGTAATGCCTGTATGCACGTATCGCCTTCCTTTACTCTGTATGAATGAAGTTCAAATTCTCCGTACTTGGGCTTATTTGTTTTCTTTCGTTGGTATTTTTTTCTTGGCGGGGGTTTATTTAAATAATCTATGCATCCGTCAATGATTTCTTTTTCAGAATATCCTGCCTCCAAATACATGAGATGATCAACTTTGATATTTGCTGCAATAACCCACCGCTTCACTCCAAAGCCGGGAACGCCCCAAAACATAGACCCATGATAGCGACCCTTTTTGTATCGCCTCTTTTCGCTTGTTTGTATGAAACTCCATTTCGGAATATCCATCAATTCACATTGGATTTGTTCTATATCATCCGCGGAGCAATTGTTTTTGTCCATGCAGCTTTTCCTCCACTGCGGCTGGTGCGCCAATGACAGTGATATCCAGTCCGGTTTGACCACGGTTCATATAAACGCGTGTAAATTCTTGCCTCGAATCTAGATCATCCGGCAAATAGCCTTCTACAAGCTTTTTTTGTGTTTGCAAATCTTCTCTTATACACACAACGTGCTCTGGATTAACAAAAATCTCTCTTAGTGTGTATAACTCGCCTTTAAGAGAATTATCCAGAGAAGTGTGGTTTGAATTTATACGACAAACCTCAACTAGCTTAACCACCATGATTGGCCTCGATTAGTTCGAACAAATCTCTTTCCATGGCACTCCACTGTTCTCCGTCGTAGAGTACTTGATAATAACCGCTCTTATTAATACCCGTCATTAGCGCCGGGATGGGTGCTTTTGTCTTTTTGTATCTTATTACTGTTCTGTCTTCGATGCCAGCATTTTCATCGAACTGGTAAAGTGTCACTTCAGATGGGATATAAACCAAATCACCCTTCTGAAACTGTTTGATCTTGCTCATTTTCTGTCTCCTCGTGTGTTTCTTGCTCTTCTACGCTTGGTGTAGCTGTACTTTGTGCCGGCGGATTTAATGTTGCCTGCAAGTAGCCTGAAAGTATTGCGGAGCAATCAGCTAACCGCAAATCAAGCTTAGCAAGAAGTTGACGTAGTTCATCGACGCGCTGTACGACAGCTAAAGCATTCTGTGTGTCATCCTCTCCAAGATTTCCTTCATAACTACCAGCTTCGCTGGCAGCCTGTTCTAATTTTTGTCCCACATCAGTAAGAAGAGATCCGACTGCAGTCGGCACCTCTTGTAAATCAACTGAATAGGCTAGAGAAACTCTCATAAAAACCTCCTATACTGTTCTATTATAATGGTAAATTGTGTTTTTGTCAACACTAATTGTGTTTTTTTTATCCAACAACGGCGCGCCAGACGGTGGTCAATCCTAAACCAGCTACGGTGGTTGCGATTAACCATGTAAATTTTGTAAATGTCGCTTTCCAATTTTCAATTTCTTTTAATCTTAAGTCCACTCTTTGTTCTAATTCTCTAAGTCGAGCATAAAGCCCCGAATCTGGATTATATACCGCTTCTTTAATTTTTGTAACATTCTCGGCTAATTCATCTTGCTTCTCTAGCAGCAGCTCTATTTTTCCAGAAAGTTCAGTTAGTTGAACTGAAATTCCCACATTTTCACCCTGACCTACTTCCGGCATCGCACGTTTCTCCTACACGTTATAACTTAAATAGTATCAATCTTCTACAATTGCATGCGATGTTGTAATTAATATTGAAGCGACCGACGCAGCGTTCTGTAATGCCGATCTCGTAACTTTCAAAGGATCAATAATTCCAGCAACATACATATTTACCATCTTTTGATTAACAAAATCATAGCCAAAATTTAGCTTATTTTTTTTGCTTACCAAACTTAAAACAATATCTGGACTCAGCCCTGCGTTTAGTGCCATTTGTGATATTGGCGCCTTGACGGCGCTTTTAATAATTTCTACTCCAAGTTGTTGGGTATCATTATCAACCTCCACCTTTAACGATTTGACAGCATGCACCAGGGCAGCGCCTCCCCCTGGAAGCATTCCCTCTTCTTGTGCCGCACGAACGGCCTCAAGAGCATCTTCGATTCGGTGTTTCTTCTCGACCATTTCAATTTCTGTGGCTGCGCCGACTTTAATTATGGCAACACCGCTGGCTAGTCTTGTGATACGCTCCTGGGCTTGGGCCGCTAAATGTCCTGCGCCGCCGTCTGTGTTATTTGCCTGGTCTGATTGAGATATCTCCTCTTTAAGGCTTTCAATTCTCTCCTCAATTTTTTCATAATTGCCGCGGCCACCAACAACAATTGTTCCAAACTTAGAAATTTCAATCGTCTTTGCGGTGCCAAGATGTTCAAGTGTTACGCTGCGAATATCGGTACCCTCTTCTCTGGTAAGAAAAGTTGCACCAACAGATAAAGCCAGATCGCTTAATATTTTCTTTCTCTCTTCTCCATAGCGCGGAGCTTTAATAGCCGCAACCTTCATCGTGCCGCGAACAGAATTCATTATGAGCGCTGCTAGCGCCTGTCCCTCGACCACCTCAGCAATAATTATAAATGGCCGGCCATCCCTAGCAGCAACTTCTAAAACTGGAAGCATCTGCTCAATTGTTTCAACTTTATGGTCGGTTATCAATAATAAAGGATCGTCATATTTAATTATACTTCGACGCTCATCTGTAACAAACGCGGCGGCGGTATAACCAGAATCAAGTTTAAACCCCTCTATTAAATCAAGGCTTGTATCTAAAGACTTGGCCTCCTCCACAGTGATCGATCCATCTTTTCCAACTTGATCGACTGCTGTCGCAATTAATTTTCCGATATCACTATCCCCATTTGCAGATATTGTCGCAATATGTTCAATATCCTCAATTGTTGAAACTAATTTGGACTGGCCTTTGAGATTCTCAACAATTACTTTAACAGCTTTATCAATGCCTCGTTTGAGTTCTATTGGTGAAGCCTCTGCCATTAAATATTTGCGTGCCTCTTTCAATATAGCCCGGGCCAACACTGTTGCGGTTGTTGTTCCATCGCCGGCGACAAGATTTGTTTGTGAAGACGCTTGTTTTAAAATTTGCACGCCGGCATTTTTAATTGGATCTTCCAATTCTATAAATTCTGCGACGGTCACACCATCTTTTGTAACAACTGGATTTCTGTCTTTTGGTTTTAATATTACGTTTCTGCCACGCGGGCCTAGGGTCGATGCGACATTGTCTGCTAATATATCAATTCCCTCTAATAGCCTTTGGCTTAGGCTGGCGCCTTTGTCATAATACTTCACACATACCTTCTTTCTTGTTTACTGGGGCTCTTCTGATAATTGTACATCAGGGGCGCCATTTTGTAAAATCGTTTCTTCTAGTTTTTCTTCTTCGGCGTGTTTCCTCGTACCTGTCTCAATTTCATCGGCTGTGTCGGCCGCTTTCAAGCCTGCGGGCTTTTCACCAGCCACAAAATACGAATTTAATTGATCCGTTAGCTGTTCTAGCTGTGCAAAAATATCAAATATGCGCTGTTGTAGCTTATCGGAATATTTTTCAGCTATTGAATCGATTGCTGAGCGACCCAGTTCAATCTCCCCAATCTTCCAATTTTTGTAATAATTGAAGTCGATATGGAATTGGGTTGCTTCCGCCTCTTCGGGCCCAAGATAGCCGCTAGTTTGTCTTATAAGGTTCCAAAATTTTCCTGGCCCTTCTTGCTTTAGTGCATCTTCTAATATTCTTACTGAATACCCGAGTGGATAAAATTCCTCACTCTCCATTTTCTGGCCGGCGCGAGTTTTTCGCAATACATCAAAACCAGGCTTGCCGGCTTTTCTTAATAATTCTTTGGCCGCGCTATTGAATTCACTAGGATCATCTTCGGTGCCCCTTTTGCGCAAGCCGTATTTTAATACCTGCGATGGGTCCTTCTTTTTATAAGCAATTGGTACTGGCTCATACTGATCTAAAAATTCTTTAACCGCGGCTGGTGTAAATTCTTCTATAATTTTAGAAACATATTTTCTAGCACTGACCTTTTCGCCGGGGCTTATAAAAGTTAGTTTTGACTGAACCTCGTCAGTTAACCAATCTGGTATGTATTCCCCTTCCGATCCTGGTTCTTCGCGGCCCTCAAGGGCGTCTTTACTTAGGTGTAGTAGTTTGCTATTATGCTTTTTGCTCTTGAGAGCTTCTAAAAAGGTCTCAGCTGTAAAATCAAATTCATAGAAATGGATCGATCCTTTCATGTGCATGCCCTCTTCGGTCACATGCTTCTCCTTAAAATCTTTTAGACAAATAATATATTTCATTTCGCCTTTGGCACCCGCTTTAGCAACGTAACCCTCTTCACCCGGCTCTCTGATGCGCTCTGGCAAGAAGTGTGATACCAGATCTTTATAGCTTCCTTCGACGACAGCGGGATAGTCAGTTAACAATTTCAAGCTAATCGGATTTTTGTCGTTGTCAACCAAATCTTGAATTCCGGCGGTTCCAGCCGGAACTTGCTCGCCTTGCAGTAAGACAGACAAAAATGATTCAAACGTAAATCCAGCAGCAGAGGGATTAAAGTGTACCATTATGTTTGTGAGGGTGTCCAAAAATATAATATGGGAAAGTACCTCACTTGTCGTGGCCTCTGGATCTGGCTCTTTCTTAAGAAAGTCATTAATAGATACTAACTTGCCCGATAAAGAATCCCCGCTGGATATAACTTCTCCCAGCAACTTTGTTAAGATTTCTCTATCGTTAGATCCGGCCTTACCCCACATCTTTTCAGACAATCTTATGATTGGGAGCGTTATGGTCATTTTCTTTCCGGCTTTTCCCTTGCCTTCGAACAAAGGTTCGCTCATGACCTCGCCTACCATTTCTAGTAGTGACAAAAATGACAAATTTGGATTTACTGTATCGAAATATTTTTCTACTAATATTTCTATATCTTTAACGTCGGCCATACTATAATTAGTCCCACTCATTTAATAGAGTATATGTAAAACTGTCCCAGCCTCTGTTGTCTCGTTGCTTCTTACAAATTTTCATAAATTGGTCGAAATGAGCTGGATCTGAAAAAACTTGGCAGCCGGCGGAATATTTATCAACTTTAATTGAGCCACCGGATCTTGTTGTGGCACGATGACAATTAATAGAAAAATTTCCAGTTTGTATGTTGTCTTCCCGATAATCAACTTTGCTGTTTAAATTATCATCGCGATGGACAGAAATATCCGCCATTCCTCGCTGAACCAACGCAGTGTATTTTCCTCTGTGGAGTCCGATCTTCCATACACCACGATATTGCTTATCAGCTACAACTGCAGCACAGCCTGCCGGATTCATCGGATGTTCTAGCCAATAAGTTCCAGGGTCTGTCGTAATCGGCCATGAACGTTGGATCCACTGAGACTTTTCTTTGTAGATTAAAAATAATTCGTCGTCGAAAACATTCGGGCGGCCATTTTTGCTTCTGATTCCGACTATGTTTAAATCAAAGTCTCCATTATCAAACACTGTTCCTCCTATGTGTTCGACTCTTCGAAGAATTTTGTTAAATTTGCTCATTATATTAATTAGTTGTTTTTATTGGCTTTGACTAGAGTTTTTGTGCCTCTCTTTGTTTCCTCTAATAGTCGATAAGGAAAAGTTTTAGCCCATATTAGCCAGTCTCTGGAACTTTCAAATTTTCTGGAGAACCCCAAGATAACTTCTTTTTCCTTAATATTAAATCCTTCTGCATATATGGTCCATCCATCCATCAATTTTCTAATTTTGTTTTCGTTTCGCTTTCCCTTAATTTTATCAATTTGAATATTGTACTTATATCCGTTTTCATCCCTAGACGATTTCCAAGCGACAGCTTCCATTCTGCACCCTCCTTTAGTATTATTCTACCGATAATGGGGCAAGATGTCAAGTATTTTTATAAATTTTGGTTAATTCTTTCATGGCGCCTTCCCAACTATCAAACTTAATTAGGGGCAAAAATGTGTTAGGGCATGCTGCAATGAAATTATTAATCACAGTTTTCTTCCAGCTTTCGAAAGAACGCTCGTCAATTTCCTTGGCTAAATCTATTTCTCTCTCGCTAACTAACCCAGATTCTACCATAGTAGAATACTTCAGTTCTTTAATGAAAGCTATGTCTTCGGCTACCGCCCCAAGAAGCTGCAACGCGTGAATGTTTAAAAGTTTGGCCAATATAAATGCGTGGCCGTAGTTTAAAAGCCTCGTCAAAAATCTGCAGGCAATCACCCCTCCAAGAAACCAAGCTATTTCATACAATCCTTCAATACCAAAAAGTTCCAATGTGTTTTCTCCAAAAACAAAAAACCACGGTGTTGTCCGTGGTTTAATGTTACTTCATTATGGGTGTGTTTGTTAAATTCTATTTTCTGTTTTTTCTCTTCCGGGATTCTTTAACTAGTCGAGCGGCAACGCGTCGGGCGACTTCTGCGACCAATGCGTCGTCATCAACAACGTCTACATCGGCCTCCTCAAGTCCTTCCTCTTCGTCTTCATTTTCGGCTAGAGAGCCAGCAGGAGCTTTTGCTTTCGAAAACTTGTGATTTTCTGGAGGCATAGAAGAACCCTTATGCTTATTACCGCCTTGGGTTTCTAAGCCCTCATCGTACATACCGCGTCCACCCGGCGGGAGAGCCTCTTCTTCTTCGGCTCCGGGGCCGAGTTCGGATCCCATGTCGAGTTCGGCAGGAGGTAGTTCCTCCTCTGGAGCGTCTGCAGGAGGTTCTAAACCAGCCTCTTCAGCTTCACCGCCCTCTACAGAAACAGAAACACCAGTTTCGGCCTCAATGGCGTCGGCAATTGCACTAACCAAGCCTTCAACATCAACCTCTCCCTCGCCTTCGGGGGGGCCCATATCAAGGTCAGCTTCGTCTTCGCCGCCAAGTTCTGCGGGTGGCATTTCCTCGGCACCGAGATCCAACTCTTCTTCCTCTTCTTCATAAAGATCATCAACAAATGGATCGCTGAGCGAATCAATTTCCGCCAACTTCATAAAGCGACGAACCGTTCCTTCATTGAGAAGCGGCTTTTTATTTTTATTGCGACTCATATTTTTATTCTCCTAGAATTTATAACACAACCACTATGGTTCAACAGTAAATAGTCTAAACATATCGAAAAAGCTACTAAAAACTCAACTTCTTTTACGCAGCTTTTTCAAGGCGGCTTCTTCAATTTGTTTAATTCTAACAAAGCTGACGCCAATTCTTTCTGCTACTTCTCTTAACGTCATTGGTCCGTTTTTCTTGGCCGCTATTAGCGTACAATTAAGATCCGATCCGTAATCAATCCATAATCGGCAATCCTTGTTTTTACACTCTTCGCTAGCCATGTGACATTTTTTTGCGCATTCTCTCATAATTCTGGGTATTCCTTTTCTATAAATTAAATTATTTCTTCTTCTTTTTCTTCTTCTAAATTAATGGTTGTGCTGAAATTATACGTTGTTTGCACGGCGAACATCTACCACAGTGCCTTCCTGGCTTTTTGCTCCGATTAGGGCGCCAACAAGACCATGTTTTGTAGAGAACGTCATCGAATTTCTTATTTTTAGAATCTTCCAACATTTCTTCCTTTGTTAAGTTTATTATTGGAAATTTCAAATTCTTAAATACGGAGCACAGCTCATCATGTTCATTTTTAAATTTTTTCTCGTCGACGAAGCCACAGTTGTTAGCATCATATGACAAAAACCTCAAATAGGCTGATGGCACCAGGCGCCGTCGATATCGTGGATCACCGATAAGCGTACCGTAATAAAGTTTGTGTGGATAATAACTGCAGAAATGAGCGATCATCGCTTGTTGAGTTCCCATAGGGAGGTGAAGCCTCGCGCCATAACCGCCCAACTTCACTAATTTTTGATCAACCTCTTTGTTCTTTTCAACCTTCATCTTAATAAACTCTTTAATGCGGGGTCCATATTCAGGATATTTATCTCGAACAAAGTCTGTAATAGATTTCATAATATTAAGCTCAACAGTTTCTGATCGGCGGGTGTCTATAGAAGATAAATATATGGGCTGGACTTCGTGCCCTTCCCAAAGAAGCCTCATAACCACGTAGGTTGAATCAAACCCACCGCTCCATAAAACATATTTCATTATACTCTTTCCATCATTCACCTAGTTATCACAACTCTGGATGTTCCTTTTCTAATAAATCAAATATATCTTCGACCTCTTCTTCGTCTAAACCAAAATTTTTAATTGTCTGTTTTCCTTTTTCTCTTAGTTCCGCTGATTTAATTCGTTTTTGTTGACTATGAATATTGTTTCTTTCTTGAACTTCTTCTATGAATTTTATAACGTGCTCGTTTTTTTCTAAATATCCAGTTATTAAACTTCTAAAGAATAACGCTTGGGATATTCCATCATAATCCAAGCGTATTTTCAAATCCGCATGCCGCTTATCTGTATCTTCAAATACAATTCTTTTTAAATCCTTTGCCATCATCGACTCAAAATATGTGTTTTGCTTTCGTTCGTACCAGCAGAGGTTTGTCTTATAAACTTTGCCTTAGCCTGAAGTTCTCCAAGCGTTCTAGCACCCGAATATGAAAACCCGCTGCGTATGCCCCTGCCGAGTTCTTCAAGAACGTCCTCCACCGGACCTTTGCATGGCACTGTCGTGGCAATCCCCTCCAGTGAGGCAGTACTGCCCCTCCACTCAATCTGTGCATCTTGGCTAGCCATGCCCCGATAGGGCTTAAACTTTCCCTTGCGCGTGTTAATTACATCTCCAGGAGTTTCATCAGTACCTGCAAGCAAAGACCCAAGCATAACGAAGTCAGCGCCAGCTGCCAAAGCCTTGACAATATCACCAGCGTTCCGTATTCCTCCGTCAGCAATGATGGCCGCTTCCCGGTCTGATTTCGCACAATCAATAATTGTTTGAAGCCCCGGAACACCATGGCCAGTTTGAATCCTAGTTGAACAAATAGAACCGCCGCCAATATTGCAGCGCACACTATCGGCTCCCCAATCGACCAAGTCATTATAACCCTCCAATGTTGCAACGTTGCCCGCTATGATGTGAACAGTATCAGAAAAGACATTACGCAAGTCTTCTAAAGCTTCCTTCATCAAAACGTGATGTCCGTGGGCTACATCCACACACAGAATTCTTACACCCGCATCATATAAAGCTGTTGCTCTATCTAAATAGTCTCCAGAAGTTCCTATTGCTGCAGCCGCATTGGTTCTGGCAAACAAGACTTGATCTACGGTCTCGCACTGTTCTTCAATACTACTGTATCGATGTATCACTGCAAGGCCCCCCTCTTGCCACATCGCAATCCCCATTTCTGATTCTGAAATGGTATCCATTGGGCTAGCAATAATTGGAAGCGATAGCCGAGTTACGCCGCTAGCGCCATTGAGAACACTTCCTATATTTATTTCAGATCGACTTCGGATGTTTGAATACTGAGGCACCAAAAGCACATCATCATAGGTTAAGGTTTCTCTAACTTTCTCGTCACGATCAGATGGGTGGTAATATGTGACGTTATCCGGGCTGAACTTCATTTTCTTCCTTCTTCTGCAAAAAATCTTGTAATATGTTTTTTGCGTTATCCCAACACGTTGGGCACCAAAGATTAACTTTCTCTTCTTCTTTTCGAATTACAACAGTCCAAGTTTTAACCATCTCTTCATTTGTTTTGTCGAAAGGATCGTCACACGAAAGACACATCTCTGGCATTCTATCAAACATATTTATTTTTTCTGATACCTCTTTTTCCAACAATCTACGAGCTTTTTTCTTCCCCGTGACTTTTCTAAGCTTTGGTCGTTTCATTTTTCTCCATTGTATACATCTTGGGTACTAACCCTCTAGCTGGTGCCGGCAACATAACATCCGAATGAAAAACAACTATTGCCGATGGAAATGGGGCAGCATTAGTGGAACTGCCAAACTTTAATCTTCCTTTAAGAAAATGTATTTCTTTTGCTTTCATTACGTAATTGTGCCACCACTTAGTATCGGTTCTAGATGGGATAAGCATTACAACAATTGTATTGTGTTTTTTACTTTCCTCATGAGCCTTCTCGATCCATTCACCAATTCCTCGCCCATATGGGGGATTGACAAAAACATGGTGGCCGGCCCAATCTTGTGCCAAACCATCGTCTTTGATTGTAAAATATTTTTTGCACTTTGCGCTGCTGTGAGTTGCACACGGATCTAACGTAAAATTCCAGTCCCGATCCAAACGATCATAAAAATCCTGTGGTGTGTCCCATTCTGTAGATTTTGATTTAAAACCCACTGCGCCAGAATCCTTACTCCACAGTTTGGGGCCTCTTACATTTGGAGTTTCAGGTTTCATCTGTACTCCCCAATGCGCCGTCGGCACGATCACTAATCGTAATAGGATACCAATCGTAAAGGTCTCCTGTATTAGTTTCAACAGCCCTAAAGTGTACCACTGGTACCAGCACTGCCTGTGCAATTTTGTCTTCTGGCTTTATTGTCTGCGGAGTCTTGCCAATATTGTGCAGATTTACAAATATTTCTCCGTCGTATCCAGAATCTACAACGCATGCGCCAACAATTAAAGAACGCTTGGCGGCCATACTGGAACGATTTTTAATTTCTAGCATGTAGCCATGTGGTACGCCAAACCTATATCCCGTCGAAAGGACAGCGTTTTCTCCTGGTTCGATCACGACTGAATCATGTTCTGGCAACAAAAGCATATTTTTTGGTTCTGGATTAAAAAACAAATCCAACCCTGCATCACTAGGGTTTGCTCGTTCTGGCGGCTGAGCGCTTGGTCTCACTCTAAAATATTCAAGTAACATATTAAATTCTCTCCGGGTTATCTGAAAAATGTATTCTTATATCTGGAAAAACTTTCGTCAAATATTTTTTCAGCTCTGCCTCATTTTGTAATTTGGTGACAATTGAATTATCATCATCATGGCGGATTTTCCACACACCAACTTGCCTTAATACGTCCATTTTGTTTATGACTAGATCGGTAACATCGTTAATTGTAATTGCTTTCTTAAGCAAATTAATATTCATCCAATTGCACTGCCTGGGTCTTCCGGTAGTGGCACCAAACTCTTTACCAACCTCTCTAATCATATTAAAAATATCTTGGTCCTTGGGTTGGAATCGCTTGGAGCCTACATAGGTCTCATAACACTTTGCAACACCCCAAACCCTTCTTATGGCTCTATGGGATATTGCGTTTAATAGCGCTCCAGCAGTAGTGCAATGACTAGAGGTAACATAAGGAAAATCACCCCAGTCAATATCAAGCCCAAATCCTTGAGCACCCTCCAACAGTACAACAGGTTCCTCTTTATCATTTTCGTAAAGTTCTTCATATAAATCCACCAAATAGCTATCTAATATTCTGGTGCTCTCTGCTCTGTATCCTGTTCTAGAATACTTATCTCGATAGGCTGGGCCGTTTCCTCGTCTTGTGGTGCCCAGCCAATCATCTTTTCCATCCTCTATCAGGTGTGCATCAGTAATAATATGAGCATTGTTTGCAACTTTAACTAGTTCTTCGCAGTCAATACCGCTGCTCTGTAACTCTTTAATTTCATCAAAAAACTGTTCGGGATTCAAAACACAACCAGAGCCAATAATTGATTTAACTCCAAAAAATACTCCAGCTGGAATGTGGTGAGTTATATATCGCTTTCCCTCGTGGAAGATTGTATGGCCGGCGTTACAACCCCCATTGTATCTAATACAGTGAGTATAATTATTATTTTTTAGTAGGTGATGTGTGACCTTTCCTTTGCCGCAATCGCCATATTGTAAGTCAACGACTATATCTGCTATCACTTTCCTTGCCCCCTGTATCTTTTCTTATAACTTTTGTTCCCCCCATGAGGCCCGGGGTGACCCTGCTTAGTAAACTTGCCATTTCCAATCGAAGTCTTCTTTTTTCTTGTTTTTCCTTTTTCACCGTCTCTCTTAGCCACTTGTTTCTCCTTAATAGTTTGATATTACGTAATGAACGTTATTAATTTCATCCCCCACCCTGCTTGAGTGGAGTTTAAAGGCGTATTTTTTATCATACTGATCGACAATCATTCCATCATAAAGCCTATCGATTAATTTGCTCTTCCCAATAATAAGCAGGCACTTGCTCTTAGAATTTTTGACGTAATCTGCCAACAATATGTGTTCTTGTTTGCCGAATGAATTTTTGTAATTACTGAATTTTGTATCGTAGGGGGGATCTAAGAAAAAGAAAGCACCCTTCTTCTTTCCGTAAGTTTCAAACATTTGTTCAAATGAACAATCCTTAATTGTGGTTCTCTTAAGCATGTCTTCATAATTTGGGTTTAAAAGATCATCAAAATTTAGCTTCTTATAGCGCCCATATGGAATATTAAATTTTCCGCCTGGCCCATATCTAAGCATGCCCCTATAGCAAGCCTTTCTCAAGAAATAAAATTGAAAGGCTTCTTCCATTTTGTTCCTAGGTCTGTATTCGTCGCGAATATAATAATAAGCGCGCTCACTAATCGGATCAAACCCTTCTGGCAAATCTAAATCTTCTTTTTGCTTTCTGCTTCGAAACAGATGATGCCATGGATTTTTACATCTTTCATAAATCTTCTCACCCTTGCCAGACTTAATGTTTTTATAAAAGTTTATAAGCCCCTCGTGATTATCAGAAATAACATTTCGTCCTTGGTATTCTAAATCAAAGTATGTGGCACCACCGCCGACGAAAGGTTCGACGTATGTATCAAATTCATCGGGGTAATATTTTTTGAATAAAGAAATTTCTTTCCTTTTGCCACCTGTCCACTTAATTATTGGGCGCATGCGTTATAACGGCCTTTCCTAGTTTTGCCAACGTTTCTTCATAAACGTGTTTTGTGGTTTCAACATCGCCCAGAAGGGCAAAGTATTCATTAATATATTCCACTCGTACTCCCCTTAAGTTGTCGACAGTGCCATCCCAACTCATTGTTACGACCGCTGAATCAACTTCGTATTCAGGATAAAGTTTTTCTAGCAAAGAGTGAATTTTGCGAACCTTTTCGGCAGTTTTGGGCGCTTTCTCGCTATCCAAATTCAGATTGCACTTACATTCTCGATAGTACAGTTTATATCCAACTGCAAAAAGAATATCAACGTCTTTGTTGCCTCGCGCTTTTCGCACAAGGCCCTTTTCTTCGTGAATATATTGCTTATACTCAGAAGTTGTAATTGCATCAACGTTCGGAGCCATATCCGCCAAATTATTTAGCCAGTCTTCAAAACTATTGCCAATCCGAATCAGCACTGACTGATTTAAATCTGGTCGATGAAGCAGCTTTTTAATAAGCGACCCCGATTGCTTCGGAGGATAATAGCCTCCCACAGTTTCCAACAAATTTTCCATATTATTATTCATGTTATTATCCTAACATTACAAAATTGTATTTAATTGATCTGGTTGAAAATCCCCATTGCGGATCGTGATTTAGCTTTGCCATATACACACGATTAGCACGAAGTACATCCCATCGTTTTACACCCCAACATCGAATTCTTGTCACGGTGCTTGTAGAATCGATTGTCTCAACAACCAAATATTCGCTTCCATTCTTTGTTTGTCGCCTCTCAATTTTTCTAGGAATAAACCACACAGGTACATCACTATTATACAACGGATCGGCCGGATCGTACAACCCTAAAGGTGAAATAAATCGCTTTTCTAGGCCGGCCCTAATCTTGTCGCTCATGACAAGCTCTATTGGAAAAACACCGGTTAAATCAACTAGGTGCTGGATTTTTTCTTCGTCCGTGAAGTCTCCTTCGCCCTTAAAATATTCAATGCCTTCTTTAAATTTCTTAGCATTCTTTGGGCGTTCAACTGCGACCGCTGCCCAAAAATGTTTAAGCCCACTAAACCGATCATCCATCAACGAGTTCAGTGTCTGAGAACGAATGAGAGCGTCTAAAGCCTTTTTGTTTAGTTTGCTGTAGACAATGTTTTCATTGAAAATAAACTCGTCGATTGTGTGAAATGGACGACATTCAATAATCTGTTCAATCGCCACACTTCCCAGCCCCTTAATTGAAGTGAGGGGCTGAATTAAAGTTTTGCTGTCCGCCGATATCTCCCACACTGTCCCAGAAGTATTAATGTTGAGCGGCTCAATATTAAAGCCAAACTTCTTGGCTATGTTAATGGCCTTCTCTTTTCTTCCCTCTGGTTCTTTGTCCAAAAATGCGGCCATCCACTCAGCCGGATAATAATTTAGAAGCCATGCACACTGAAAAGACAAAACACAATATGAAACTGCGTGAGACTTGTTAAAGCCATATCCACTGAAGTATTCAAATTTTTGCCATAGGCCTTCGGCCTCGGAACGGCGTATCTTCTTTTCAACACAGCCCTCAATAAATTTAGTGTACAGATTTCTTTTTACCTCTGCTTCCTTGCCAGTGCCCTTTTTCGTCAAGACTTTGCGAAGCAGGTTGGCTTCATCGAGAGATAGATTCTTTCCCAAACGATGTGCCAATAAAGCAATCTGCTCTTGGAAAATCAAAAACCCATAAGTTTCTTCCGTAATGTCACAAACAGTATCGTTAAGATAACTTATGTTGGCTGGGCTAGCCTTGGCATCAATATACTGTTCATGCACATTTGCTGCTAATGGACCCGGCCGATAAATCGATGTGATAGCGGCCAAGTCGATAAGGCTGGTTGGTGCTGCCCTCTTGCAAAAATCTTGTGCACCAGTTTCGGTAAACTGGAATATTCCGGCCCACTTGCCTTTATGAAATATGTTTTTCCAAACTTTCTGATCATTAAAATCTACGCTATCAGGATGAAGTTCCTCGTTATAAAACTTCTGCACATCCTCGTGTCCTGGCGATTCAATCCCGTGGTGCCTTTTTAAAATATGTCTAATTGCACCATCAATCATCCGAAGAGAGGCCAAACCTAAAACGTCAAACTTAATAAACCCCATTGGTTCTAAGTGACGCACATTCTGGCCTTCTGCCCACGGAGTTTGCCTGACGCCGCCACTGTTAATGAGCGGCATCCACCTATCCAAGTCCTCTCCAATAACAACGCCGCCAGCATGACGAGAAGCTGATCGAGTTTGTCCATGCAAAGTTTCAACGTGAGTTTTAATAAATGGGTACTTGGCCAAGTATGCCTGTAGAGACTTACTATACTTCATAACTTCTTCAAAAGTCGGTACGTATACGCCGGCCTTAATGCCGTGCGCTTGCTTAGCGGGACCGGTGGCTTCGAACATCATTTTGCTAGTTATTTCGTTCGTTTCCTTCCAGGGAACCCCGAAGAACTTTGAGATATCTTTGATTAGGCTCCGCAGCTTGAGTGTGTTCCAATTAGAAATTGGTGCAACTCTGTTATCTCCCCATGATTCTACCAAAAGCTCTTTGAGAACCATTGGATCTGATACATCATAATCAATATCTGGATAGTCTGTTGCATCCTTTCTCAGAAATCTCTCAAAAAGAAGCCCCCATCTAATCGGATCAATTTGGGTAATGTTTAAGAGATAAGCAACCAAAGAGCCTGCTGCTGAACCTCGACCTGGGCCGGTCAATTGAAGGTCATTGGCCTTGTCGGATATTGCTTTCATTGTCAAAAAATATTTGCTGAACCCTCTGTCATTAATGACCTTAAGTTCTGATTTTAAACGATTTTCATAAATCTCTTTTCCAGAAAGAGACAACCTCTTCATTCCCTCGGCGCTCAACTTTATAAGTGCTTGGTCTGCTGTCATTCCGTCTGGAACGACAAAATCCGGCAATCTAACTGTGTTGTCTGGAGTGAATTCTTCAATTCGTTCATAAGCAATTACGAACGTTTCCTTAATAGAGGACAAGACTACTTCATCATCATATTCGGCTCCACATCTTTCTGAAAACCTTTTGTAGCTTTCCCACATCTGGTCACCATTTTTTGGATAGAGTTCCATCCCAAGCTCATCAACTGTTTCCGGAATCACATCGCTTAGATACCCTACCGTAGATGGTTTACCCTTTCCAAGCCAGCCCAGTCGCTTATAAAGCTCTCTGTCCTTCCATGCTTCTGGCCGCGGATAATGACTATCGGCTGCGGAAATCAACTTGATGCCAAATTCCTTTTGCATCTGAATGATATATCTATTGAGATCGTGTTGTTCTGGCGCGTCGTTCCATTGCAATTCTCCGTACCACCTGTCTCCAAATATCGACTGCATTTGACGCGTGGTTTCTCTCATTGCCTCTAGTACTGCCTCTTCGCCCTCTTCTCTATTTTCCCAGTAATTTCCAGCATATACACCACCTAGACACGCAGAAGAAGCGATCACGCCTTCGCTATACTTTTCAAGCATTTTATAATCTAGACGAGGATACCGATAAAAGTTTTCTGCTCTAAAACTCTCTGAAATCATCTTAAAAAGATTATTAAGGCCCGTTTGATTTTGCGCCAGCAGGATCAGGTGACGACGGCGATTTAGAACACTCTTAATTGCTTTTTTCGAAGCTTCTTCGTCTTCAATTGTGGTTGCTGATCTGTCGCCACTTAGCTTCTTTTTCTCGGATTTCGCCTTTTCATATTCTTTTCGCCACTCTTCGATTGAGGGCAAAAAATACGCCTCGACACCATAAATCGGCTTAAAGTCCTTGCCTTCCTCCTTCATCTTTTTTGTATGCAACACCTGATAGGCCAAGCCGTTCATGTTGCCGTGATCTGTCAATGCTAGCGCATCCATGCCGTTCTCATATGCAAAATCCATATGTTCTTGCGGATATCCAATAGCGTCAAAAACGCTTCCCGCTACGCTGTGTGCATGAAGCCCAACGAAGGGGATTGATGACTTAGTTCTCTCACTCATTATCTACTCCTATAGGATTAAACTCACGATAACTTAAAATTAACTTATGTGGTCTCTTAATCTGTTTTCTCTCTTCGGATCCTAAAAACTGGCAATAAGATTCCCAGTTATCGATATTGTAATGCCAAGGCAGTTCAACAACCTTAGACTCTTCTATATTAACACAATTAAATACTCTGTCAAGGGTAAAAAAGCGTGCTGAAAATCTTTTTTGTATTGGTAAATATTCATTATCTTTATAGTCAGATCCTGGCATTTTTATTCCAGTACCCTCGCGCACATTTCTTCGGAATTCGAG
>Ga0098047_10000346_pt1 | contig 18627 bp, 33 predicted proteins | sample 12_taG_FD_92585 | JGI IMG/M metagenome (GOLD analysis project Ga0098047, IMG submission 92585) | Marine viral communities from the Subarctic Pacific Ocean - 12_ETSP_OMZ_AT15267 metaG | ecosystem: Environmental > Aquatic > Marine > Oceanic | place: Subarctic Pacific Ocean | collected 2015-01-16 | reverse complement strand
TGCCACGACCACTTCTATCGACGAGTACAACGAAGTATCCTCCTACTCTAGTAAATACCTACTTGCTATCGACATCTCTACCTGGAATGTAGCTTGGTCCGTAGGTAAATTAACTTCTGATGGCTCAGTAGATCATACAGCAGTTGCTTGCGACGGGCAGCACGTGTTCCTTTCGCAGAACTCCGAGATTTTCAAGCTAGATCCCTCTGATGGGTCAGCAGTAGCAGCGTGGTCGGGCGTAGATCACGGTGCCAATATCCATGCAATTTATGCAGACGGACAAACTGTATTTATAGCGGGGGCTGTTTCTAGTTCGCTGACCCATAAAGCTCTGAACTATACAAACGGCAGCGTTACGGCATCCGGCAATCATACAGCAGATGTATACGCCATTATAGGAGACGGAGATTTCATCTACATAGGCGGCGATGAGGCTACTTCCTCTGGTCCTCTGGTTAGGAAATTACACTACGGAACCCTCGCTGCCGTAGAGGAGGATTTCGACTACGATACGGGCGGGTCGGCTACCGAGATCACCTGGGATACACCCGGTGCCGGGACGCCCCATGTGCGCGCTCTGGCGCTGTCTAAAGAAGTGCTCTACGTAGGCGGAAAGAGCGAGAACGGTACTCCGCTGGTTGCCGCCTTGACTATCGAAGGGGGCGGCGCCCTAACTACCCTCTGGGACATGAATCAGAGCGCCGATATTTACCTGGATTTAGGTACGCCCGCCCCCGACACGACTGGTAAATTTGGAGATGTTGTTAGCCTCGTTCTAGACCCTTCAGGCTATCTCTGGGTAGGTACCATTGGAGGATCTAGTAATGGGACCGAAGACGTTAAGCTCCTGCAGCAAGTAGGAGCCTCTGATGGGGGCGTTCTCAAGGCTATAGATCTGGGTCTTACTAACGTCGATAATTACTCCTTCTATAGATGCTACTCCTGCTCTGATGGCTTTAGGCTATACAGCATAGTAGGGAAGGGGGGAGGCGTAAGCGGCGCGGGGGACGGGACCGAGCAAAAAGCTCGTCTGCAGAGCCGCACTCTCCGCAGAGCACCCACACTGGTTAGCAGAGTTTCAAGCGGGAGATATAGACCTTTTATGGGCCTAGCTGTCTCCCATCTTAATGAGGATAAATAATGGCTACCCCCTCAGAGGCGAAAATTAGAAGTATCGCAGGGAAGGCGTCTTCGCTGTATCCTGTCTGGGTATCACAAGCTGAGAAAGACGGATCTACAGGCACGTTCGACCCCGGCGAATATCCCGCTCTCGGCGCGGGGGTTAGCGTAGAGGATGCTGTACACGCAATTGTCCGGCTACACGTCAGGGACGATATGAGATTCCGCAAGATGGAAGTCAGCGTCGGGGCGTCCAATATCTCAGGCACGCAGTACCGCGTTATTATGTTTGGGACTACCTACAGCTACACAGGCGGAGGGGGGGACGATGTGGAAGACGTAATCACGGGGCTACATACAGCTATTGCGGCTGGGAGCGACCCTGTAGATACGTACAAAAGCAGCACCCTCCTGACTATAGAAGGCGATTATAAAGATCCCAGTAACCGGGCGGGGCTGCTTAATAGCCCGTCTGTAGCTATCGCAGCAGGCAGCGGTACTATCTCTAAGGTTGTAGAGGCCACTGAGGTTACCTGGCAGCTACTTACCCGCTCTAAGAATCTACCTAGTGCAAAGGATGCTTGGTGCCTGTATCAGTTCCCCAACGGGGATACTGAGCACGAAATCGAGAACTTCAGCTACGAAGAGCGTATCCAAGTAGCGGGGCTTAAGGAGATCGCCCTGGTTATAACCAGCGCCAATGGCACGGTCACTCCGATGGTCGGAGTCTGCGCGGAGAGCGACTGATGATTGGTCCGTTTTTTAGGTCTGGGACTGCGTCTTCTAATAGCACCAATCTCCTGGAAGAAGGCGAAGATAAAGGCGACCAGAAGCTAACCAGCTTCCAGGCTACTAGCCTGACTGCTATAGACTTTGGCACGAACGACGATTTCGAGGCGGGCGACCTCTGTCTAGTGTGGGTGGAGGCTAACAACGCGGGAGGCGCTACCGCCCGCACGCTCCAGTTCTACAGGGACGAAGACGGGGACGATCTACTCTGGGAATCTCCCCCTCTCAAGGAAGCCTCCGATGGAGCTAACGATGCCTACTGGCACGCGCAGCTGCTAGTCCCTACTTCGGAGTACGATGCCGTCTGGGTTAAGTGGAGCGGTGCCCCTGATGGCAGCGCTAATCTGTGGTTCCAGACCATTATCCACCTGCCTGTTGCATAGGCCCTACTCTAGATAGGGGCGACCGCCCCAATTTAGAGGGTCTATTTTTTCACCTGTGCTAGAATAACCCTGTTTCTCGGGAGATATACCCATGTCTAAAGCTAAGATCTGCGGAGCTATCACTGTACTTATCGCTATTCTTACGACGGTCCTGAATTTACTTGGGGGCGATGTAACGGAAGAGCTTGAGCCTGCTGCTGAGCCTGCTGCTGTGGAAGCAGTAGAGCCCGCTGTAGAAGAAGAGTCTGAGCCCGCCGTAGAAGAGGACGAAGATGCTGTCCCGGAACCCCTGTAGTTTTTTCTATATTGAACCTGGCCCCCTGCTGATTTTTATCGCTCTAATGATTGCGCTTAGTGGGATGCTAGATCCAGACGTAGCGTGTCTAGGTAAGTATCCCTACTCGTAGGCGACAGGAGACTTAATGCCACCGCCCGTAAAGACTTGGAGATCTCTTCTCCTTCTAGGTTTTGTCATTATCTGGGGGACCGGCTGTGCTGCTGTGGGAAAGCCTATGCTAGGTTCAAGCATTGAGCCCCCTCCTCTACTTGCGTTTGATGAAAACGTAATTACAGTTACTGTAGATGACGAGACTGTATCTCTCGATAACGCGCTGTCGTTCTCTATTAAGGGAATCCCCGTTACGCTGAACCTAAGGGGGGCCAGAACCCCTGACGGGTGGCAGGGGGAGGTCTGCGCTACGCTCCCTTTTTTGGCTCAGCCTGTCTGCGTAGAAGCGGAGCAGGAAAAGGTCCGCTTCTCTTTCCAGAACAATTCTAATCCTGACCCCGTTTTAGCTATGCCCGATGTCCCTTGACGTCCTAATACGCCCGACTGCTTTCTTCGGTATAGCGTCATCTTCTTTCATGGTGCTCGGAGAATCGTTGGGCATTGGGGGCGACCAGCTTTTGACTGAGCTGGGGACGGGAGGTACGCTGTTGCTTGCCTTCTACTGGTTAGTGAAGGGAATACGAAAACAGGACCACATTCAGACCAAGGAGCTTACGGGCTCCTGGCAAGCTGCCTTTGAGAAGATATCAGAGGCAGAGCGCGAAGCGTGGGCGGCACATACTGAGGTGCTAAGGCGCGAAATCAAGGAGACTCGCGGAGACATCCAAGATTTGAAGGATCTGATTGTAGAGTCGAATTAAGTGGTCAAGGATGAGCACAGATTTAGAATGGCTTTCGGAGTTCGAGGCTGTCTACGGTAAGAGGATTAGGGACAACAGATGTTGCGCTACTGCCATAGCTAGAATGGCAGGACTGACGGTGCTTGGGGGAGCGCCAGATATAGTCAGGGCTAAAGCAATCGCTACCTTCTCCCGCACCGGAAAACTCCCCACTACCTACTTGGGCGCACCAGACCGCCCTGCTTCTGCTGGTCCCATAGGCAGGGGCGGCAATAAGAAGTCAGAGGTCCAAGTAGAGAACACTGATGACGGCAAGACTGTCTCTAGTAAGGGCAGTCAGATAAAGACGCTAGAGGGACTGTTAGCTGCCGCTAAGGTGGACCCTGAACTCTGGGTTGTTACCAAGTCTGTAATCAATAAATGGGATGGCTTCGTTAAGACTCGTACCGGCGAGACTCAGACCGTTCCTCTGTGGCAAATAAAGGCGTGGGTATCGAAGCGCCCGCAATTCCTTAGACAGCCTGTCCGTGCCGTAGAACATCTCCCCAGACAGAAGAGCCAGCCTTCTAAAGAGGGGCTCAGTCATTGCGTCATAATCCCCGACTCCCAGAACGGCTACTTGATCCATCCTCGCCACAAAGATAGGTGGGAACCCATCCATGATAGACAGGCGTGGGATCTCGCAATTCAAGTGTGCCAGCGCGTGCAGCCAGAGGAGGTAGTTCTCATCGGAGATATGCTGGATTTAGCCCCCGTGGGGCGCTGGCCTATGGACAACAGCGTGACGGGTACAACCTCCACTACTCTTCACGAACTACATTGGTGGATCGGGCAGATCAGGCAGGCTGTACCGGAGGCTAGGATTCGGTATTTAGAGGGTAACCATGAGTACAGGCTAAAGAGACAGCTGCTCGATAATCTCCGAGAGGTTTCTGGCTTACGTCCCGTTACAGATCCAAGCGGCCCTGAGCTTGTTTCTATCCCCCGATTGCTCGGCTTGGCGGACCTCGGTGTCGAATATATTGACGGTTACCCAGGCGCAGAGGCGTGGCTCTGGGGGCGCGTTAGACTTATGCACGGTAGCACCGCGAAGAGAGGGAGTGGCGCCACTGTAGGCTCCCTGATTAAGGACGCTAACGCCTCGCTGATAATGGGCCATATCCACAGGCTAGAACTTTGCGGTAAGACTGTAACTACTGCGGAGGGGCAGGCCACCTATTATGCCATGTCTCCCGGCTGTATCTGCCGTATAGATGGCGTCGTCCCCGGCTCAGACGCTCGGCGCAACTGGCAGCAAGGGCTCGGATTAGCCCACAGGACAGAGAGAGGTAAGATACTCATGGAAGTCCTGCCTATCTCCCACGGAGAGATGGTCCATAGGGGTGAGCTATTGACTGGGGAGTCTCGGCTAGAAGAGATTAAAATAGCGACCGGCCACAACTGGCTATGAAGGTAACAATCCAGTTCATTCAGAACGGCGTGCTCTTGGTATACAATGACTGCGAAGACGCTGTTTTTTCATTCGAGGATGGGGAAGGCGACCCCAGAATAGCTCGGTCTAAAGCTATCCTAAACGCTGTGTGGCACGCTTTTAGTGACTGGAGTCAGAAGAAGCATTCAGGCGGTATAATCCTCGGATTCTCAGAAGAGGGAAGAGATGAAGATCACTGAAGCTGTAGCGTACAACAACGCCCGCTCCTATAGCCGGGACATGTGGAAAATGATCCAGTCTACTATCGGCGCAGAGGACGACGGGTATCCGGGACCTCTAACCGCGCAGGCTGTGTGCGATTGGCAGAAAGAACATAACCTTACACCGGACGGTAAAGTTGGACCTAAGACGCTGGAGCTAATCAGCTTCCAAGCGGGCGTCGCAGCGCCCGTTGTCCCTGTTGAGTTCATGGGCTTTAAGCGCGTTCCCGCTGTGCCCTACGAGGGGCATGGGTACGACAATCTCAGCCTCCGTCCAGACGTGGCAGACAAGTGGGTACAGCTACTCGATGAGGTACAGTCCAAGGGAGGGTATCTCACGACAGCGGGCGGCAAGCGAAGGCTCTCTTCTGGTGTAGGGTCTAACCGCTCCTCTACGAGTTTGCACTATCTAGGCATCGCCTTTGATCTCGCTACTTACTCGGGCATGGCTGACCCAGACGAAGACCCTTTTATCGTGTGTAAGGACAGCAGCGCCGAGGGGTATTGGAACGTCTACGTTAGGGTAGAGGATGGCCAGGAGATGAAGCTCACAGCCTTCACTAATAAGATGAAGGAAGTCGAGGTCGAGGACACCTTCTTAGACTTCACTGCAATGGCTAGGGACTTGGGTTTCCGGCGCATTAAAGCCCGCTCTTCGTTCTGGCGAGGCAACAACTATATGGGCTCCGAGTGGTGGCACTTCCAAGACGAGAGCGGGCTCAAGGCTAGGGAGACTAGGTTCGGAGATGAGCTAAAGAAGGTATGGTCCCTTGGGGAGCTAGAAGGTACAGGACCTTGGCGCTACAGGAACCGCGTCTGGACTGGCGGCTACTTCAAGTAATTTTAAGCGTAAAAGCTGGCGTGGACGTTTTAATAGCTTGTGAATCTAGCGGAGTAGTCCGTAACGCTTTTAGGTGGTGGGGATTTAATGCCTGGTCTTGCGACCTCCTGCCAGCAGAAGACGGCAGCCCCTTTCACTACCAAGAGGACGCTATTGAGGTGGCTTTTAACCACACCTGGGATTTAGTTATCGCCCACCCACCTTGCACGTACATAGCCACCAGCGGAATACATTGGAATAAGCGCGTAGCAGGGCGGCAAATTAAAACGGAGGAAGCCGCTAAATTCTTTCTTGCTTTCACTGAACTGCCCTGCGCTTGGGCTTTAGAAAACCCTAAAAGTATTATGAGCAGGCTGTATAGAAAACCCGATCAGATAATACAGCCCTATAACTTCGGACATAACGCAAGCAAGACCACCTGCTTGTGGCTCAATAAGCTCCCCCTTTTGCAGGAAGGCATCTACGTACCTCCCCGTTTAGTAGAGGGGCTAAAGAGGTGGGACAATCAGCTAGACAGCGGGGAGAATAGACTGGGCAGATCCCGTGGCAGGTCCAAGGCTAGATCGAGGACCTACCAGGGGATAGCCGAGGCTATGGCTTACTCTTGGGGGCTGCTTAATATCCCACTGAGCCGGAGGCGAAGAGGATTACAAAGAAGAGAAAGCTCCCCAGAATTACAGCTTCAAAGGTATCGCTCATAGCGGGAGGGAAAGCCGGACGCGCTGGCTTTAACTTACATCGACTACGGGGTACCCCAAAACATCTAGAAGCATGATCGCCTTCTCTAGCGACCCAGTACCTCTATTTTCGATGTTTATTATGTGGCGTTCCGTGTAACCGAGCAGCTTAGCTAGGTATACCTGGCTTATCCCTTGCTCCTTTCGTTTGTTGCGTAGTGACTTCAATAGTCGCGTAGAAATCTCTTTCCTGTAAAGCCCTAAGATCGTATCCGCTATTTCTTGGCTCGGGCTCCACAATCCGCCCTCTCCGGGGTCGAAGCGAACGGGGGAGATAGGCACCGCGTCTTTAATAGACCAAGCGTACCTGTAGCCCTCATCTCTCCACTGCCTATACCAGAGAGGGATCTGCGAGGCTGAGCTTGTTACAGTCTCTATTTTAGATACGCCAATTACGCCCCCCTCCTCGTAGAAAGCGGGCGGTATTCTGTCAACGCCGATCCTATTGCATACGAACTGGATATCATCCGGCTCAGCCTGCTCTGGAAGTGCATATATTCCGAGGTATTTATGCTTCGTATAAGGCCCGGCGTCGTGGTGCCTATTTAGGAGCGGCGCATACCCGTTAGCTACCGCCCACGCCCAAGGTTGTTTTACTGACACAATTCTCATCGCTTAAGACCCTCCGTGTTCTCATAACAAGCATTTATCCTACGTATTATATGAAAGAAAGGTCATACTGTCAAGCAATCTTGTCACATGAGGCCCGTCGAGAAAGTCGAAAATCTGAACAATTCCGGACACTTACGGCACACGAACAGGGTATGCAAAGCGTACCCAGTATGTTATTGTAACCCCGTGTTTCGCCCTTCTCACCCTTTCTTAGGCTCCCAAGGTTTTTGCAAGGAAAAAAGGTCGTTTTTGTAACCCCTAAATTAGGAGCTTAGAAAATGGTCAAAAGACCGGACGTTAAAACGAGACGCGACACCTTTTGGACGGGGCATCGTAAAAGACCTATCAGGTGGGAATCAACTCGTAAGGGTCTAACCTACGGCGTCTTTGGGGAGCCCTTTAATAGCTTCCGTATCCGGCCAGTAAATACCGCGTGGAAAACCCAAACAAGGAGGACAGAAAGATGACAGCTTATCAGCAAGTAACACAAAAAGAAGCCTCGGTGTTAGAGGATGAGGGCTACTCCGTAGGCACTGAAGAGACGCCCGAAGGCTTGACTATTTACTGGTTAGAAATTGACACCAATACGGGTTTCCCGGTCGGTTAAACAGGAGAACAGAACGATGACTAACTCAGACTCTAAGATAGACGCTGCTACGATTACTAGGCTGGGCAGAATATGGGACTCTATAGACGACTCCACAGCTCGTCTAGCGGGACTGCGCGCTGCCTACTATCAAGCTTTAGGGGAGGACCTTAACGCCACGCCCTTTTACTTTGAAGGAAAGGTCGTGAGTGCCCGTAACGCAGAGCGCCTATGCCGCGAAGCTACGCTCCTTCTGTCTAAGCTAGAAAAGGATACTAATTACCTAGTAGATCGCGCTTTTTCTACCCCCCAAGCAGGAGAACAGAACGATGCCTAAAAAAACTATCGCAGAACTTAGAACTTACGGACTACCTGACAGCAATCCAATCGGCGTTCCTACCTGGGAAAAAACGACTCACACTTGCCCTAACTGTGGGGCTCCCCTCTGCCACGTTAAAGTTACAGTAGAGCAGGAATTAGTCCGTGGGGGCGTGGGTATTTCCTCCTATTTAGGGTGCCCCGCTTGCCCCTACGCTAGTCCCGCAATGGTCGTCTCAGATAACGTAAACAAGGAGGTAAAATGAAGACAAAAGAAGAAGTTTTTAGATTCGTAGAAAGGTGGTCAGACCGCCTAACTAATTACGAGCTGTGGTCGTTGCTACAGTGGTTCCCTTACGGGGAAGTAGAACAGTTTTTACCGGACCCCTCAGAATGGTCGGCAGGCTCTTTTGAGGCTACTCCCTTCACGGAAGAGAGTGTCCAAATACAGCTCGAAAGAGCAGTCGTGCGTGGCGTTAGCCAAACAGGCGCTTATGGCCACGGCGAGGCTATAGAGCATGTTAATAGGTTCCGCCAGATTCGCGGTTTAATTGCCGTTCTAGATAATGATTACTTACTGTCCGAAATTCACAAGGCCTTCAGCACTTCTGTTTTCTTAGTGAATATCTACAGAATGATATCCATTGAATACAATTTCGATACATCCTTTGTTCTTACGAGCCTACAGCGAATGGTATCTGGCGTCCCGTGCGAGTACGGGTGCGAGCACTGTAATAAATGGATAGATGCGCTGGAAACTGACCGAATCCAAGTCCCTAGTCTCTAATCAAACGCAACGTAAAAGGAGAAGTAAAAGAACATGGCAAAGAAGATGGCAACAGAAGTCGTAACTGCAAACAACGTAACTTTTAAGAGGGGCACGGATAAGCAGATTAAAATCCCCGAAACTATGTCCTTTGAAGAGGTCGGTAGATGGGCCTTTAAGATGGCAGATGAATCGGAGAAAACAGTGTCCTTCCGACACGTTTTCGAGACGTTCCCTATAGACGGTGCATACGCACTAATGGTGGCTCTAAAGAACACCTTCGGCTGGACCTCTCTAGAGAGCAGCAAGCAGATGTTTGGCGAGCAACCACCCGTGCTAATCGCTGTGGAAACATCCCCTGGTAACTACGTAAAAGTACCTTGGGGCAAGATGACTATTCCCGGCGTCTCTGGATACCTAGAGACGGGCGCTTTGGAGGATAGGCCAGGCTTCGTTCTAACGGGCCAGTGTCGGCGGAAGCATGAGGGTATTATCGACCAGCTTCTGGCTTCCGTTAAAGAGTCTCTATCGAACGATTCTCTGTACAAAGGTCGAGCGTTTAAGATCGACTTTAGCTGGACTACAGAGGAGGGAGGTTTCGACCTAGAGAAGAACGCTCCCACGTTCCTAGATACAAGCGGCATTAAGCCTAATCAGCTCATCTTCTCTGAGGGTGTAGAGCGGCGAATTACAGACTCTGTATTCAGCCCGATTATCCATAGAGCGGCGTGTCGCTTGCGCGGACTAGCGGGCAAGCGGGGCGTTCTTTTGGCCGGTCCTTACGGTACAGGAAAAACGCTTACTGCGACCGTTACTGCCAAGATAGCAGAGGACAACGGTACCACGTTTATCCTGCTAGAAAATGTCCAGCATCTAGCGCTTGCTTTGGAGATGGCACGGCAATACCAGCCCGCTGTTATCTTCGCTGAAGATGTGGACCGTGCGGTATCGGGAGATAGAACAGTATCTATGGACCAAATTCTTAATACGATTGACGGTCTAGAGAGCAAAGATACTGAGATTATGACCATTCTAACTACTAACCACGTAGATAGAATCAACCCTGCAATGCTCCGTCCTGGACGTATTGACGACGTCATAGAGGTAACTCCCCCAGATGCCATTGCAGCTGCAAAGCTGGTTAGGCATTACGGCGGGGACTTGCTTAATAATGATGCTGATTACACGGCAGTAGGAGCGGCCCTAGAGGGCAAGATTCCTGCTGTTATCTCTGAGGTAATCAAGAGGGCTAAGCTGGCGGCTATTAAGCGCCTTACCCCGGAGCAACTAGCTGCTCCAGAGCGGGGTGAGATTGAGCCTCAAGATCTGCTAGATGCGGCTGAAGCTATGGAGCAGCATTTGGAGCTTATCAAGATCAAAGATGAGCACCCGCTAGAGGCTACGGCTCGACGTTATGTGAAGCGTAATCTCGGAGTAGACCCCTTCCCTGCCAAGCACGCTAACGGCTGTGCTGGCTCGACGCACTGAGGCGCATACTTATGACTGAACAGCTAGTTACAGCTGAGAATTTCCAGGTATTTGTGGAAGCGTATGAAGCGTGCAAGGAGGAGACTTTCGAGTTTCAAGGCCAGACGGTTCTTAGAGCCTACGCTAAGTATGTAATTGAATACATGCTTTCTAGCCTGGCAGCGGGGAGGGCTGATGTATGAATTGGGAAGCCCTTTATACGGATACAATAGTCCTGCTACCCGCCTACGGGCGGGACTATACGTCCGCTACTGACGCTGAATTTGCGTTCCTAAGTAACCGGGATTTTATGTGCGAGCTATCTGGCAAGTACGCGAATCTGTCGGACCTAAAGAACCTGCTTCCTAGCGTCCAGCACGCGAAGCTGCGCTACAATAAAAGGAGCCTGTCTACCACAGTAGATATCCCAAATAATCCCTAGTTTTAGGGCAGACGATGCCCCGGAGCAATCCGGGGTATCACTGTGTTCTAAACCGCAACGGTAACTAAACAGGAGAAGGAAACATGCCCGTTACTTTCAACCGAGAATTTCACATAGCAACGGCGAACGGTGAGCGTATTACGGTGGAAATGACCATCGAAAATAAGGAGACGCACAGCCCTAAATTAAGCGTCTTTTTGGACCCTGTAGATACCGTGCGGAGCCTCTCTTTAGTAGGCGATGCGACGCCTAATTCCTGGGGCCAAATTCAGGACATGCTAGAAGTAGTATTCTGGCAAGATGCCCGCATTAGAAAGCTCGTTCTTTTGTGGAATCGCTGGCATCTAAACGATGTTGTGCCAGGCACTTCGCACCAGATGTTTTTGGTGCGAGACATCCCCAAGCATGAAGACAGAGTAACAGCTCTGGAGTTCCTTAATATGCACGTAGACCAGGGCTACAAGTACGGCTCTGCTTGGCTCTACGAGCCCCTTCCTAGCTACGTGCTGGAATCCCTTTTATCTACCCTGGAATCGCTAGAGCGTAAGCCAGCAGTAGTCGATATTCCAGACCATGCAGAGCTAGAAGTTTAACCGCAACTGTAACCGCAACTGTAAACACAAAGGAGAAGAGAACATGGCACTTGAGTGGGACTTAACAGGAATCGAAGACTTCGAAGAAGAATGCTACGAATTTAGCGACAAGCCACCGAAAACAGAGGAGCGAGCGTTCTTCCGTTCTGGTTGGCACCAGGACCCCGAAAATACGGAACGCTGGATGCGTCTTAAGCCCGTAACAGAGGCTCTGATATGGGCTACCCTATTCGTTGATATAGGGGAAATAACGGGCGACAACATGGACAGCGTACACGCTAGAATCCACGCCTATGAGAGCATATTTGGCTCTTTCCTAAACGAAGACGGTGAGCCTAGATATATCTCAATGATGGACCTTATCTGCCACGAAGGCTTGTCCACTAACGTGACTACTAAAACAGACGCAGAATGGTTCGGTACTAGGTTGCCGGAAACGATGAAAACACTCGTAGAACAGGAGGCTCGAAATGACCGATCTTGAGAAATTAGTAGGTACTGAAGTAGCCGTTTGCTGGGGCGCTGATTCAATAGTAGGAGCCGCTACTGGTGAAGGGTCTGAACAGGGTGTTACGGCGCTATTAGTCCGGGGTATTTTGGAGCTTCACCCCGACGGTATTATGTGCCGCGTAGTCTCTGATGGGGGCGCTGCGTTCTTTAACGTACACGATATGGATGAGGTTGTGCCGGCCGCAGATTTCGGCCCTTTCGCCCTCCTACCTGTGATTACGATTAAGGACAGCCTAGCAACAGTTACCGCCCCACAGTGGCTTAACTAAGGGGGCTCAACGAATGGAAGAAAACGAACAACAAGAGGCCACCTTTCCAGAATACAGCACAGCCGTAGTAGAGCGTAATATCCGCACCAGAATGGCCAGTCTTAGACTAGAGATTCGCCACATAGCTAAGACGTTAGGTGTCACTAAACCGGCCATCTATAAGAGGATGGCGAGGCTGTCTGAGGTGGATATCTACTGGTGGTCTACTGTCCTGGTAGTTCACCCGGAACACCTGATTAATCCGCTTGTAATCCATACCGCTTCGTCCCCTGCTTTGCCGGATGACTGGATAGAGCGTGTGCGGCATTTAATAGGTGAAGAGTTCGACTACGAGGCTGTCTTAAATGCGGCCTTCGATGACTGGCAAGATACCACCATGCAAGGAGCAGAATCATGAGAGCAGTACTCGTACCTAGCGAAGTTAGCAGGCGACTTAAAGCTATTGATATAGATAGAGGGCTACAGCCTTTGAAGGATATCGTAGGCGGCTATATTGAGATGGTTAGAATAAACGAGTTTCCTGCTCTGCACGGTTACATTAACGAGGAAGGTAAGCTGGACCAGCTGCCTATTAATGTGCGTGCCACTAGCCTGGTTTACGGGCGCAGTTGTTGGGGTAATCTCCACGATGTTATCGTGGGAGATATGGTTATCCTAGCCTCCAAAGGACCAGAGGAAGCTGCTGTTAATCTGGACGATATAAACGAGATCCTAGCGCTCGACTACTCCGGTGTCTTGTTGCCTAGCCCGGATATACACTTCGTTTGAACAGGGGAGCTAACTCCTGGTTAGAAGCCTTCCCGTACTTCTTTGCTCCCCGGCTTACTTCTGGTGAGCTTTTCTGGAGACCTCAGGAAGCTAGGCGTTGCGGCTGCGCCGAAATAGAGACTGCTTTGAAGTCTCGACCAGTCGCACAACAACTAACCTTTTAGGAGCCCAAAATGATAGAAGAAAGAGAGCAAGCACTAGACTTTTTTCGCTCGATGCGAGGCCAGCTAATAATCGGACAGGCGCTGGCGGTAGCAGTAGACACAATGGACAAGGTAGAGCCGCCAGCTATGCGCGAGCGCAGCAACATAGCGGATATGCAATTCCTGCTAGATAACCTGTTCACTATGGGCCTTATATTCCAGGAACAACTAGCTAAGGAGACGCACTAATGTCCGGCAGTAAAGCTGATCCTATATCAGATATTCTAGACAGTATCTCAGAACAGTTAGCTGTAGTTACAGGGCAGGGTACTTCCCGCTCTGATGCTCTAAAGAATAAGACGTGTGCTTGGTGCGAAGCAGACTGCTCTGAAGAGGGCTCTTTCCGAGATGCTAAGTCCCGTAAAGAGTACGCAATAAGCGCGCTCTGTCAGAAATGCCAAGACAACTTCTTTGAGTAAATAGGAGATTCGAGATGACCGTGCATAGAGGCCGTAGTAAGGAGGGGAAGAAGTCCCTACAAATCCACCTCTCACAGGAGGAATACGAGAGCCTTAAGGAGCTTGCAGAGGATGAATGTAGGAGTGCTACAGGCCAGCTTATCTGGCTACTAAAAGAAGCATTAATGAAAGCCAAAAAAGGGACGGTAGATGAAGGCTAAGAACGTCACACTTAGCCTGACCTATCCTCAGTATCTAATGATAGAGCAAGCAGCCTACGACGCTGAGAAAACAGTCAAGCAGTTCATTAAAAACGCTGCACTAGCTAGGGCGCAGCAGCAGAAGCACAAAGACAACGGTAAGAGCAAAGGCACCATCCGAGTTTTAGAGTAAAAAAGGAGAAGGTATGGACACTACAGAAAGAATGAGAAGGCAGATGCAACAACAGCTTAACTCCAACCCTAAGTGCAGAGAAGAATTAGAAAGACTACATGGACAAGTATGGGATACAGAGGAGTTGCAAGAGGACTTCGAAGTACGGGGCTTTGCAGCCCCCTTTGTCCTTGTGAAGAGCACTAGAGACGGGGAGAACGGCACCCTGCTATTCCAGCACAGCCCCCGCTACTACTTCTGCTACTACGGAGTAGAGGGCGCTTAGGCATGGAAGAAGAACTGTACTTTACATGGGCAGAAGTTGAGCAGGGCAAGCACTTCCGTAAGACCAACCCAGACCCTGTAGTTAGGCCTATCCTAGAGCGCTTCAAAGAAGAAGCGGGCACGGTCTTACTACGGGGCTTTATGGGCAACGAAATCACATTCCTAGAATGGGCTAGGAATTGGTGGGGGCTAGAAGTAAACGCAGAACGTCAAAGGAGAGAAGAAAATGGGATATAAAGTAGTAGCTTTCGAGCTAAGCAGAGTGGTTTCGTATCAGGAAACAGCAACCGTACACGTCAAAGTAAATATCCCGGAAGGGTCCGAATTTAACGAGGATGACTACTGTATAGAGGACGTCGCTAGGGAATTAATAGAGGAGAACAGCGACTGCCTATTCGACCACGGGGACTGGGAGACTCAGGATCTTATAGACGTAGAAAATTACGAAGTAGAGAGCGCCTACGAAGAACACACTAACTACCCTGATATAGAGGTAGAGATAACAGACGAGGACTACCTAGTTGCACGCTCTGATGACGACGAAGAAGAGGGAGAAAAAGAAGAATCTAAACGCCCCTGGCAGGGTGTTGTATAGTAGGTATCCGTGACCGTTACATTCAAACAACTACTGCTAATCGTAACCGTTGTGGCCAGCGGCGTCTGGGGCGCTGCGCAGATGATAATAGCGGGCGAGAGAGCGGATAACTCTGAGTGTACGGAAAGACTTAACGCCCTGGTCGAGCGTACCAACGCAGTCTGCGATGAGCGCGTAACGGAGTGCGTAATAACATGCGATGGAAGGGTTGAAACTGTAACCCTGCACTTCGATGAATGCCTGAATAAAGTGTTGCGTATCTCATCGCTGCACAGCGAAGACGAAGAGCCTATCTAGTAGACTACTTCGTTGCCCCAGACATCCCACCCTTCTCGGTAATCTCTAGCAAACATTTCTAATCTAGGACCGGGGCTTACCGCCCTTATCTTGCGGTAAGCCTCGTCCGGTTTTTGGCTGTGTCTACGTCTAGGCGCAAGGATCACAGTAGGCTCGTTCTTAACCTGGGGTTTCAGCTTACCGCGTACCCCGAATAGGAGGGGCTCGGTCTGCCCTCTAAAGTAGTACCCGAGCCCGATCCTATCCTTTACCCAGGTCAGCATTGTGACGTATCGGAAGCCGAGAGCTTCCATTACTTGCAGTCCGCCTTTCAGGAAGTTGTTAGTGGTCCAGAGGTAGAGGTGGCAGTCATCTGCTGGGTGCCAACAGTTGGCCCCTAGCATAGTGTCTATGATCTCTGGGGTTTTCATTAAGGGGTAGTGCTTGTCCGCTCCTCGCTTGATCTTACCTCCCCCGCGCTCTCTCCAGGGGGGATCTGCTGCGATGGTCTGATAGAACCTCACATCAAGTAAATCATCGTCGAGCACAGCACCACACCTACACTAAACCCAAGCATGAACCAATGAGCCTTAATATCCGCTTCCTCTGCACGCACTAATTTGCTGCTCCCCCGCCCTGTAGTTCTAGGAAGGTGTCTATTATATCTTGCCCCACGCTTGCGGCCAATTTCCTAGCCCTGATCCAGTCCTCCTCGGTCAGTAAGCTGGACGCGTCCTTGTCCGCGTTTACTAGAAGGGCTAGTGCTGCCCACAAGATCTTCTTGTCCTGCTTCGAGGGCTCTGCTTTTTTCTCCGAGAATAGTCCTGCCATCGTCTTTTATTACCTCTAACGCTTTAAGTATGTCTTTTACTTGAACCGGGGTGGGGAGGAGCGTTCCCCCCTCCAGCGCCCGCCAATAATTCGCGCTCAGTTTTTCCGTGGAGACGTCCCCGTAACTCAGGCCTTTAGCCTCCCTCGCTATTCGTATAAGTCGACCTAGTGCCTGCTGGTTCATCATTTTCTCCACCTCTCCAGTATCTGGCTGTCTGCCTTTATAGGCACAGTGGTAATCCACTCAGCCATCTTGGCTATCATCACGTCCTCTAGACGCTTAGCAGCCTCCTCGGCTTTCTCTCTTCTGGCCTCGATCACGATCTGGTCGTGTACGAAGTTGACAGGTCTACAACCGTATAATGGGGAGGCCCCGCCTGTAAATTTAGAACCCGTGTAGCACTCGTATGCCACAGCCCATAGGGCATCCTTGGCCCCGTCTGCTACAAGCCCTTGGAACATGGTGTTGCACCCACTTGTGAAAGTGCAATTTCCCCTTATCCTATTGCTCCTCAGTTGGGTGATGCGGAAGTTCTCCCCGTGTTCCCCTATCCATCTAAAGTAGATCTTCATCTCCGGGTACCGAGCGAACCATTGAGTCTTCAGCTTTGTCGCACGCTGGGGTGTTAACTCGATGCCGTATGCGTCCCTGGCAAACTGGATAAACTTTTGAATCCCGAGGCCTCCGGGGAATCCGAAATTTGCCGCTTTTGCCATCTGCCTAGCGTCTGCTGCACGCTGCTGCATGGGCGTAGGTGTTTTGCCTGCGTCCTTAGCCTTGGAGTATCTCTTGTACGCCTTTAAGGCGTCCCCGTAGTCCTTGCCGAGTATCTGGGCTCCCATGACTAAGTGAGGGTCTTTCCCCTCCCTGAGAGCCTCGCCTAGCTTGGAGAACTTGAAGATTTGCTGGCAGACCTCCGCTAGTCCGCATAGCTCAGCCACGTGGTAATCTGCGTCCACGTAGACCCACCCGTTGCGTGGTATAAAGCACTCTCGAATCCCGCCTTTTCGGGGCAATTGCTGCACATTAGGATTGCGGCAGCTTGTTCGACCCGAACGCACAAGCACCCTAAACCGGGGGTTTACGATAGGCGTTAAGCGGGGAATAAAGGAGGTCAATAACTTCTTAGTACCTAGAGAGTCCGCTAAGATCTCCAGGTCAGGGCAGTTTGCCTGCCTTAAAGTGTCCTCATTAGCCCTAACTAGGTTCGTCTTGGAGCGCGGGGGCTCCATGCCCCTTTCCTGGAATCTTGCCAATACAGCAGACCTAATCTTCTTAGTGTTTTTGCTGCCGTCCGTCCTGACAAAGCCCAGATCTACTAGCCTATCATCATACTTCTCTACTTCGTCTCTAAGGGCTTTCTCCAGTCTGGAAACAGCTCCTTGGTCTGTTTTAAGGCCCCAACAAGATGTCAAATGCAGCGCCCATGCCGCTCTGCATTGTAAGCCTTCGTCTGGCGGGGGATCGGATTTCCATTTATCCCAAATAGCTAGAGTGACCCTAGCGTCTTCCTTTGCATAGTCTTTAGCCCCCTCTGGCCACTCCTCTACCGGGCTACCATCTAGCTCACTATATCGGAGTCTCCAGGTGTTTTTATCTAGCTCTACCCCAAGATATTGCTCAGCTAACTCGGACAGGGACCAGCTAGGGAGCTTACCTAGCTCCGGGTCGAAGCTAAACCTCCCCAGTGCTATGGATCTAAGCTGGGCTCGGATGTACGTGTCCCGAACCCTGTCCTGCTTATAGGCCTCCCAAACCAGGGGGAACAGCTGGGGGTAGTTGGCACAGATGACCCCCATATCGAAAGCCACGTTATGGCCCACTAGGATCACGTCCTTATCCTCTAGGAGGAGCTTAAGGACATCCTCTGAATCGGCCCGGTCGAATAGAAGTACCGGGCTAGATAGATCGTAACAAACAGACGTGCAGACGAGGCGGGGGGCGAGTTTTCCCGGCTCTATCAAATAGGTTTCAGTATCGAACGCTACATAGCGCATAAAGATCTCCCGAAAACGAAAGCACCCCCAGATCCCTCTCGGAGATCTGGGGGTGCATATAGCTCACATTAGAGGCTCTCAGCTTTCGCTAGAGTCTCCCGACTTCCGCCAGATAACCTTGGTGAAGTCGTTCCCCGCACGCGTCTTGATTGTCAGCGCTTCGGCGTCAATCACGACGCCTTTGGCCTCGCTATTATCGCTGATAACGCTCTCCAGGAACTCTTTGTTAACGTGGTCTTCAGAGAAGCCCTCGTACATCGACTGCCCAACAGCCACAGCGAACTGCTTGCAGTTGCTGGGGCCGCTTGCCTGCGTCATATCAACGCGCCAAGTGACCGAGTCACCCGCCTTCAGATTAGGGGCAGTGGTTTCCTCGATTCGGCAGGCCACGATGAGGTACTTCGTGCCCTGCTTCCTCTGGCTATCCACCATCTTAACTTCTTCCAGGCTTAGGCGGTATGTGCCCTCCTCGAAGTAGTTACCGGATCCATAGACGGGCGCTTTTACAATTTGGTCGAATAGGCTCATGTTGTTTTCCTCTTAAGCTGACTTAATGGTTTCACTTTTACTTGCTGTTCTCTCTTGGCTTTTGCTTCTAGTGCATCTACGTCTCTCCTATCTGATTGACCTTCAAAATCTGCATAGTTTA
>Ga0098047_10000345_pt1 | contig 18682 bp, 26 predicted proteins | sample 12_taG_FD_92585 | JGI IMG/M metagenome (GOLD analysis project Ga0098047, IMG submission 92585) | Marine viral communities from the Subarctic Pacific Ocean - 12_ETSP_OMZ_AT15267 metaG | ecosystem: Environmental > Aquatic > Marine > Oceanic | place: Subarctic Pacific Ocean | collected 2015-01-16 | reverse complement strand
GGCCTCAACTTCCGGCGCTTCACGGACAATCTGTTCCTGTATTGAACGGTCAACCATGGCTACGCCCTCATCTCGAAGTTACGCATCATGTTGTAAAGGTTCCGGGCCCCACGGTAGCGGTCTCCCTGCCCTGTCGGATCTGCTCCACGGACAGATCTGGCATTGAGAACAAACTCGCCGTCCGAAAGCATGGCTGGAATGTCATCGGAACGTTCCGTTCCGGGCCCTTCCACAAGCATTTCCCGGCGCGGGTACTGTGCAAGACCTCCCCTGTTCATAAAGCGGAACGGGTCTAAAGCCGATCTAGCGACTTTGTAAGGAGCCACTTCCCTTTCCGAGCGTTCTGCAAACTGTTGGGCGGTCTCGTCTTCCTTCTGTGTCGGATACCAGTACGGGTTTCTTGCCTTGCGCTTCTCATCCTCCCACTCTTTGGGGCTCATTCCGGGATCCCTTTCCGGGGGATCAAAGGCCCCTGCTGCGTAAGCGATTCCGGTTCCCAAAGCTGCGGTAGGTCCATAGCGCGCCCACATCGGCGCAGTGGAAGCTGCCTTCTCCACTGCATTGGCCCCCGCACGGATCTTTGCCGCCGCGTCTGCATTAAATCGCTGTACATCCGAGAGGCTTGTAAACGTTCTGCCGTAATCCTTAGCAATCTTTTCTACCTGCTTATTTATGTAATCGGTCCTGGCTGTTGTTCCTTTTATAGCCAAGTCCTCTGAAGTCTCACCTGCTCTAAACAAGAGGTTACCCAAGTCCTCCGATTGTCTTGAGAACCACCCTGCTTTAGGCCCAGTCCCTGCTGTCTGTGTCGCTCTTCCCTGTGCCACTAGTTTCGCTGCGGGAGTCTGTTGTCCTTCGATAATTTGACCGCGTTCCGCCAAATATTGACCAGCAGGCATGTTCGCTCTTCCTGAAGCCGTGCCAGTTGGCATGGCCTTGCTGGAGAGAGACGGAGTCTGTCCTCCCCGGAAACTTCTGAACCCAGGCTGGTCTCGCGCGGGAGTCCGGTCAAATATGGAGCCCCCCGTAAGACCACCCAGAATATCCCTTTCGGTCCCCCGTCCCAGTATTTTGTCCCATTGTGAAGTTGATGCGGCCTCGTGCGCAGCCAGTGCTTGCTCACTGGCTCCTGTCAGGTTCAGGCCCTGCGTGGCATAGGGAGCCGCTGCATAACGGGTGCCTATTTGTCGACCCATCTCGTAAACGGGTGTTGCGCCCGTAAGACTTCCCTCTAAACCGCCCATGAAACCCTGTCCAAAGGAAGTTCCCGCGTCTGCTCTGAGGCCGCCCATAACTCCAGAGCCTAACGCAGAAATTCCACCGGACATCACCCCTGCCTTGAGCGCATCCTTGAAACTTCCTCCCTGGGCAAGCGAACCAAGACCGCCTGCCAAAGCCGCTGATCCAAAAGAACCTGCTGAAAAAGCCGGACCAAGAAACGGGAAACCAAAAGCCGCTGCCACAATTGGCAGCGCAATAGGGGCAGCTTTCTTGGCAAATTTAACAACACCCTTTATGGCATTCTTGACACCCCGGAAAACACTTTTGAAAAAGAATTCCGGCATTCCCGTTACAGGATTGATGCTGTTCAGATCGTCCCCTATCACAAATTCCTGCGGATCAAGGCCCATTTCCCTCATCTGGTTGAACAGAAGCTCCCTGACCTTGGGATTGGCATCAAGCACCTCCATTGGAACAACCGTCTCGCCTTCCGCCGCATGGACAACGTAAATGTCGCCGTTCCGTCCGTATTCCGCCAGTTTCCGGGCCTGTTCCTGCATGGAACCAAGACCGACCGGAGCCATGTCATAATCGGGAGAAGCGTCCGCAAACGACTGTAGCCCGGTGTTTGCGTAGGTGTGGGTCTGCTGTAACATCATGAAAGCTCCAGAACGCTTGCAAAAACGTAAATCTTAGAGGCCGTATCGCAATTAAGTAAAAGCGTATCACTGGCCTCAAGAACAAAAGGGCCTGTGAGGGACGTGTCTGCGAGAGTTCCTATGCTGTTTTTTTCCAGCGTAACCGTTACAGAGGCGGAACTGTCGGTGATCTTAGGGTAAACCACTATAGTGCCGCTGTGGCTATTATACAATTGGATGTTTTTGACAACGGCTTCTGTGGCGCTGGGGCAGGTGTAGATTGTGACATCCCCCGTGGACCCGACAAGTTTTGCTATGTTTTTGTACGCAGAGGCCATCAGTCCATGAACCAGCTTATGCCGTTGGTGTCATCCTTTCCGCTGATGACAGAGGGTATCTCAACGCGGGTAAGGGCATCCTCAATCGTGCGGACCAGACGCGCCATCGTGTCTGCGTCATACGTCTGGGGGACCATGGGAAGGCTTGTTTCCAGAAGTCTTGCCATTACCGTCTCCCATCCGGCTGGATTTCCATCCTTGTATCGCCAAGCGTCCACGAAACGTCGTCCGCGCTACTCTGGATACGCAGGACAGCAGAACGGGAACGGGCCCTTACATCAGACTTTGTTGTCGTCCCTGTAACAGCGTTGGTTGAGTTTGTTGTCAGGCTTTCGCCGGGGTAGTTTCGCGTCTTCAGGACATAATCGACACCGTTTCCAGCCGCACTGGTTATGTCAATGTCCGGTATGATCTGCCTTATGGCAACAAACTGGTTGCCATCTCCTATGTCAAATACGGAGGACTCAATGTACGAAGACATTGCCGTACCGTCGTTCGTGGTCCCTGATTCGTGGTCATAGAGGTAGTTCGAACTGTCCACGGTCCCTGCGCCACGGGGTTTGCTGAACAGGCCAAAGTCAACCCAGGCGGTCCTTGACAGGGAGCCAATGTCCCAGGTCCCGTCCGCGTAATTGAACTTGGCGTAACGGTCAATATCGTCGCTGTCGGAAGAGCAGTAGAACCAGAAAACCTCGTCAAACATCCTGTTGGATGCTGCAAAGAACTTCAGTGTCTGCTCGGAATTCATGTCATCAAAAATGTAACGGAGAACGGTGCAGGGAATTGTCTGTATCTGGCCCGCGTACATGAAGAAGTTTTCCGTATCCATCCAGAACACCCGGTCTCCGGCAGATACCACCGCTTTTGGAGCAATAATCGAGGAGTTGCTTGCCAGGAGATTGAAGGAAAAGGTGAAAGGAGGGCCAACAAAACGCATGCTGTACAAGGAGGCATCCGTCCAGATCAGAAGTTCCTGACGTGTCTCAACGGCTGTAATGATCTCCGAACCGGAAGAAAGCCGCTGGGAGCCCGCCGTATTGGTTGCCGTGGGGGTCCAGTCCACTGCGTCTTCCTGATCCGACCAGCGCACGAGCAGGAGATCCTGCACTGTGGTACTGATCGTGTTTGCGCCCAGACAGATGACATGGCGATCCGTGTCCGACACGATTACCTGACGGGCAATGGTCGGTGCATCAGAAGCCCCTGTCTGGCTGCTCAGTGCCGTGGCCCGTGTGGAAAGACCAAGTGTTGCGTCCCAGTAGTACACATTGTCATCACGGACATTCATCAACAGGTCTTCGCCCCAGTTGTCCTGTGACCATAACCGCGTCTCCCCGGAAGAAAACGGTGTTACAGCATCAGACCACCCGTAAAAAGCGTTGGCTTCCTTGACAATAACATCATCAGAATGAGAAGCGGCGGTAGTCCCCCTTGAGCCACGAATAACGGTCAGGGTATTGCTTGATTTCGCAGTGTACAGAAGCAGTTCATCATCAATCTGTATCAGACCGACAAAAGTAGCCGTGGCACCGCTTGAATGCGTTGCCGTGGTGGTCCCGTCAGCACCCCTTGTAATATCACCGAGAACGGTCCCCGAGTTGGTCTTGTATGAAATGTGCTCACTGTCTACCTTGATTGTGCCCTTGGAAGGCATTCCGGAGGAATCAGCCAGACTGACCGTTGTATCCACAATGGCCACAGCGGCACTTGTAGTGGTTGAGGCAGTTTCAAAGTCAGAAGCGGAGGTCAGATCCAGCGACGTTACACTGGCGTTTATGCCGCCATCCAGAGTGGTCTGGGAATAGGTAAGGGTTGAACCTCCCCAGTAACCCGATCCCCAACCGGGACCAAGAACGGATTCTTCAACGCCGATGTGTATCTGGTAGTTGGCGATAACGGCAGTGCCACCTCCAGCGGTGGAACCAGAAGTAGCACTTCCTCCTGTGTCCAGCTTGTAGCTGTTGGCGGACACAACCTGCGTTATGACATGCTCCTTGTTGAGATCTGCCGTCGTCAGGCCGTCTGTTGCCGTTGCGCCACTGAAGGTAACGTAGTCGCCTTCCGCTGCTCCGTGCCCTGCGGCGGTTACCGTGATTTCTCCTGATCCTGCACTTCCCGTGGTGATCGGATTGGTTCCAAGGGTGGCAGTGGCTCTGACAGGGGTGATGTCGTTGTATGAATCGCCCTGTTCAATGTAAAACTTCTTGTTGGTGCCAATCCCCATGAGTTTCAGGGCATCGAGAGTGATCCACGCATTTAAGGAACGGGGCGTTCCTGTGATGGAAGTACCGGAAACCTTTGTCCAGCCTCCCAGTTTTTCAGGTCGCCCCTTTCTGAAACGTATCAGGTCAGAGTCAAACCATCCCTGTTCATTCGCAAAAGACGTACTTTCACGGTTAATTCCGGGTTTAAACTGGACTCTGGTAAGTGGCATTCATCCTACCCTGCAACGTATGCTTTACCGTCTGTGACCGCTTTTGTGTACTTGGTCTTGGTCTTGCTGGACGCCTTGTACCAGTCCTTTTCTTTCTGAATTTCAATATGATCCGTGTTGCGTGTGACCATGAGTTTGACTTTGGCAGCAGTTCCGTGAAACTCCATTGCATCAGTATCATCAGCGATGGTTGCATTAATAAGTGTTACACTGTCATCCATAGCTGAAAAGTGTTGGGCAATCTCATCTGCCGTCAGTTCATCAGCCATCTTATTCTCCTTTCAGGACGTGAATTTCGGCCTTTAGTTCATCAACCTGTGCAGACAGTTCCTTGATCGAGTTTACCATTGCCCAGAATATTGGATCGGTGTTGACAGTAAGCATTCCATAATCATTTCGTTCTGTTACTGCTTCTGGGAATGGAACCTGTACATCCTGTGCAATTGCACTTGTTACTCTTTTATCTTGAGGCAATCCTTCAGCACAACCTACAAACTCTGGAATCTCGTGAAGCTCTTCGTCAGACTTGTATAGGAAAGTTTTTGGATCAACCTGACAGATTTCTGCCAAACCTTTTGTGTTTGGCTGGATATCCTTTTTAATCCTGCGATCAGAGGTTTGCGCCCAAGCTGTGCCGTTGTCACCTTTGTAGACAGATCCACCAGCTACTACGAATGCTGTGTTAACTCCCTTGGCTGTACCGGGGCCAAGCACCAGTTCGTGACCACCAACATTTGATGCACTTGCCTGCGCTCCATATCCAATAATCATGGCGTTGCCAGCAGTGTTATCAACGAGATTGCTACCAGCATTTACTCCAATGCAGATTGAACTGGTTCCTGTGGTCTGTGCGCCACCAGCACCACCACCAATATGAACATTTCCGTTACCCGTTGTAAGAGCATCACCAGTGGCAAATCCAATGCAGGTATTATTTTCTGCTGTAGTTATCGCCAAGCCAGCATCTTTACCAAGGACAGTGTTCATGGTGCCTGTTGTATTTGCTTTGAGTGCCTGCATGCCTATCGCTGTGTTATTATCAGCAGTTGTGTTGGCTGCTAAAGCATTAGAACCAAATGCAACACTATCACTTCCTGTCGTAATTGCCGTACCAGCATTATCTCCCATACATGTGTTTTCATCGCCAGTGGTTAGTGCATCTCCAGCATAAGAACCTACAAACACATTACTTCCACCTCCCTCACAGAGCAGAAGGGCGTTATATCCAACAGCTACGTTTCGATTGTCTGTTATAGCTGTTGCCAGTGCTTGATGGCCGACAGCAGTATTATAGATACCTGTAGTATTTGCAGTGCCACAGGCATACCCAACCATAACATTACCGGAGCCTGTTGTGATAGCGTCACCAGCAGTATAACCTACAACAACATTGTTATCGCCTGTCGTGATTGCCGTACCAGCTTCATCACCAACAGCTACGTTATAATTACCGCCTGATTCAATTGAGTTACCTGCATTGACACCTGCCCTAAAGTTTGAGGTGCCAGCAGAAGCAGTAATAATATCAGCACCATCGGCAAAGGTTACGTCTGCTGCAAAGTTAACCGCACCGTCTACATCCACTGCATCTAAATTAGTCGTACCATCTACATCAATATCACCAGCGACTGTCAGCCCTGCCGCGCCAACTAGTTTCAGATCATCGGCACTTTCATCCCACAGCATGTATGCGCCAGAGGTCGCTCCGAAGAACTTGACATCGTAGCCTGTGTCGTCCACGCCTACGGTGATGGTCCCGTCAATTTGAGTGGCTCCGTCAATGTCCACTGCGTCAAGGTTGGTCGTACCATCTACATCAATATCACCAGCGACTGTCAGCCCTGCCGCGCCAACTAGCTTGAGGTCATCGGCGCTTTCATCCCAGAGCATGTATGCGCCGGAAGTCGCTCCGAAGAATTTGACATCATAACCTGTGTCATCGACGCCAACCGTGACTGTGCTGCTAAAGGTTGCAGCCCCGTCAATCGCCGCCGCCCCAGTACACTCCAGTGTCCCGATCTGAAGGTCTGCCAGAGCGTCTACAACTGCTGCACCACTTCCCGCTCCATCGCAGTAGACAATGACGTTTTTACCATTTTGAACGGTGACGTTTGCTCCAGAACCCTGAGAAAGAATGATGTCGTCCCCAGCGGCATTTTCAATGATAAACCAGGCGGGCGCTGTATTTGGGGCTATCGTAATCGTGCAGTCCTGACTTAATGACCCCGTAAACTTGATTGCACGGTACATTCCGTTCTGAAGGTTCTCGGTGCCAGAACCCGGAGACGCCTCCCGAACAGTCAGGGTAGCTGTAGAAGCATCGCTCAGGGCTATCGCCGTGTACGAAGCCAGCCTGTCCACGATGTCCCAGTTATGATTTGAGGTCGTGCCCCAGGTACCCGCCTGTTCCCCGGAACCTATTTTTTCTAAACTGAAACCAGTTGTGTATGTAGAAGCCATAATCTTTTCCTATGCTGCTATGTCTGTCCAGTCCGGTGTTTGTGCATCGTCAACCGCAGACCAGCCAGGTGTTTGTGCATCGTCAACCGCAGACCAGCCAGGTGTTTGTGATTCATCAATAAGGCTCCAGACGTTTGATTCTCCTGTGGCTCCTGTAGCCGACACACCCGTTGGAGTAACGGAGACACTGATCGAAGCTGTGACGGCGCTGACTGCACCGTTGCCCTCAACGCCTGTGACCGTAACACTTGGCGCATCCCCCGTAACCGTAACTGAACCAAGTCCGCCCGTGCCAGCAACACCTGTGGGAACGACGCTTGCGCCAGCCGTAACTGTAACGGTGCCAAGCGATCCCGTAGCCGAGACACCGGTGACCGTAACGCCAGCACCAGCCGCAGGAGTGACTGTACCAAGGGCACCTGTACCCGCAACGCCCGTAACCGTAACGGAGACACTGATCGGAACGGTAACTGTGCCAATGGCACCTGTACCCGCAACGCCCGTAACATCGACGGCAAGAGGAGAGTTCCACGCACCTTCATCCCACGTGCCCCTTCCCCAGCCTGTGATGTTTGCCAAAGCATTATCTCCTACGCGATCCTGATAATCGCCGTACTTGCGGCAGCAGCAGGAAAGGCCACCGTAAACGTGCCCGCCGTACTGGTTTTATTCCCACCAAAATCAAGCGCACAGACAGCTTTGTCACTGTTTGTGTCGTTATAGATCAGGGCTCCTCTCGCTGTAATAGTGGCCGTTGTAAAACTAAGATCAGCGAAGTCCGTGTATCCGGTAGTTCCTGAAGTAGCAGGATTTACATTGGTTAATGCAGATCCCCCGGTAGCATAGCTGCCACTGGACGCAACTTCCCCTGTGGTAGTAAAGGCTGTGGTAGAGGCCCCCAGGGTTGCTGTGGTAGAACTCTTTCCCCCACTTCCTATGGCATATAGAGCCAGTTTAAAGCTGTTTCCACCAGAAGCGTCAAAATCATGGGTGGCAGACAATAACTCACCCTTGAATGATGTACACATAGCCGTTGTAATTGCCATGTCATAAACTCCTTAAATTTTTTGCCAGTTCAGAATAACCGGCTTCCCGCAACCTGGCAGCAACCGTAGCCCTGTCCTGATCCACGGCATGTTTCATATAATAGACTATAACCTCACGAACGGTATCTTTAAAAGCCTTTGCCTGCTCACGAAGAGGCTCCGGGGCGTCTTCAGCTACATAAAGTATCTTGTCAACCGCCCTTTGAGCAACTTCTTCAACAGAAAGACCCCTGTTATCCGTTGTTATTACATCAACTTCGCCTACAGAAAGCGAAATATCCATGTCAAACATTTACTGCTTCCTTTAAAGAAACCACCTTGTCATGCCTGCCATAAAGAACCGGCTCGTCCATGGGTTCTGGGGGAGAAGAATCTGACTTCTTGCCCACTGTCAAAGAACCATCCGAGACAGACATGACCAGAGGATCGTCAAGCCGATGGTATCCGTAGAGTTTTTCTTCCTCGGGCACATTTGTGTCAAGAAGCGTGGAATCATGCGCCACTTCGACTGCCATGCCCCGCGCAATAGCCGCAGAAAGCCAGAACTCCGTGCAGGCCCTCCCGGCTTCTGCCATTACCAGATTGGATTTGTATGAATAGTCAATCCCGTACAGGAAAAGTTTCTCGACCTTGTGATAAATGGCAAAAGCCACGGCGTAGGGAACCGTATTGTTGAAATAGCAAAGTCCAGTATCCCTGACCACTTCTTCAAGGGGATAGAGAACGGCACCGGGAACCCTTTCATCCAGGGTGCAGGTGTATATTGGTCCGGGATGCACTCCCAGCTCCTTGCGGAGTGCTTCTGTCTGGGAACCCGCATTTTCCGTATCCAGAAACCTTGACGCAGGGTCCATCATGAAAACCCGGTCATGCTTTATGGGCACCATCATTGAATTGATGGCCCACACTTCATCAAAACTCTTTCCATTAGCAACCGAAGAGGTAAAGGTTCCCTGTGTGCTGCCAAGGCCCACGATAGCTACATTCGATCCTTTTAAACTTTTTCTCATTGTACAGGAATCCTTACATTGTCGTACCTGTACTGATCCTGAGTCTGCTTTCCCTCACCCAGATTTTTCAGCCACTGCAACGATTCCATGAACCTGTTGTTATAGAGAGACAGCAGATCGGGCTCGCCTTTCATGAACGTGTAGGCCTCAACAAGACTGCCATAAAGAAGACATAATTCAGCATTTGTGCCCAGCCAGCTGGTTCCATCATCAGATGCGGTTATGGACTGGGGACGATAGAAATAATGAAGCTCCATCGTATAATTTGCATCTGGTGTAGGAGCCAGAACAAGACTGTCGTCGTCCCAGTCGCCGTAATACCGGGGAGTCCCGGTCGTAGAAGGGTCTGGAGTGTAGTCCTGCAAGAAAGTAATGTGCTTGTATTCCAGAAATTCGTTTGAGGAACTGTTGACAACGCTCAGGGAAAACGAAGACAGGAAGTCAGTTGGTTTTGTAAGAAATTTACTGGACTGGGTGGCCGAACCTGTAACGTTTTTGCGGAAATCATCCAGTTGACACTCCTTGAGAATGCGTTCTTCCGCGTTTATTATAAACCGGGACAACTGGCTCACAAACGTGCTCTCGGCGTTGTCTGTGTAGTCCTGAATTGCTGTTTTCAACGTTGTAAACGTAAAAGCCATGCTATGCACTCACTGTTACGGGACCTGCGGAAACGGATCCGCCACCACCCCGCACATCCCCTGTTCCAGCCGTCCCACTAGATGCAGTAAAGCTGTACGAATCAGAATCTATTTTTGTAATGGAGTAACCGTCTGAATCTTCAAGGACCGTTTCCGTAAACCCGTCAAAATCTTCGCAGCTTCTGAACCGGACGGTGTCGCCGGTGCTTCTTCCATGACCCGGTTCACTGACGGTAATAACCGCAGACCCGCTATCCCCGGAAGTAAAAGGATTGAACTCAAGAAGAACGGTAACTGGCGGTTCCGTCCTGTCAGGTCGAGGATTTCTCAGAGCCTGCGGGTCAGCGGGAGTGGCGACTACAGTCAACTGCGGCTGTTTTGCTTCCCACTCGTCCTTCCCGACAAGCATTCCGGTCCATTCTTTACGCATGTCCTTGAGCTTGTAGGCCGCGCCCGACCTGTCGGATATGCCCAGGGCATATTTTTCTGAAGCAAACCTAGCCATCAGGAAACAGCACTCAAGGAACTATAGGAAGGAACAAGAGTTATATTGGCCTTGTCCCGGTCTTCTTCGGCAGCCCTTAAAAACTCTTCCTCGTACAAAACCTTTAAAACCTGAATCCTTTCAGGGGCTCTTTTTAAAGATATGTAATAGGCAAGACCGGCAGCAAGACATGGATAAAACCGAAATGGAATTTCCATGGAATTTACCGAAGCATCGGCGTCGTCAATGCGTACAAGACGATCATATATGAACTGATCCGTGCTGTTCTCCGGGACAGGCCAGACAGTTACAACGGGGGTGATCTGCCGGTTGACATAAAACTGCGTGGGACGACCCGTGGTGGATTTTGTAGCAATCGCCAGATACTCATCCCGACTGACCCTTGTTATGGATATGTCGGAACTGTCGCGCCGGACTACCCCGGAAAGAATGTCAATAGTAGCCTGAGTGTCTTCCAGGGAAGCCGCCGACGTGGTCGTGGTCGTAGCACCACTGGTTCCCCCCGTAATTGTTTCTCCAGACGTAAACGTCCCGGAAGGAACTGTTATGGTCACTGAAGTCGAAAGAGGTTTTGTAATTACAGAGGCCGTAGCACCACTGGTTCCCCCCGTAATTGTTTCTCCAATGGTAAAACTGCCGCTTGCGCTAACACTTAGTGTTATGGTTCCAACGGGATACTCAGAAATATCTTCGGCAAAGGTCTGCGTAACACGCTTCATGGTCCACCTGTTGAGACCACGGTTTGCCCAGTCGGCAAGCATAAGGTTTAAGGACCTGCGAGCCGTCCTGGCATCATACCCGGTTCGCAACTCCAGGCCGCAACGCTCAAAGGCTTCTTCTATGTACTCAGCTACATTAGGCTCAAAATCCTTAGATCCAGAAATAGCCATAATTTATCAATCCCCTCATCCTAACCCCAGAGAACATTCTTTACGGCAACTCCCAAGTGACCAAGAACCAGAATCCCAACTGTCCATAAAACTTTCTGGACCCCCTCAATGGATTTTTGAAGGTGGTGGAGATCATTGTTTTTGATAGTATCTATCTTTTGCCCGAGCAGTTTTATCTCTCCGCGAATTTCCAGGACATCCAGCTCGTTCTTCCGGCTCAGGTCATCCGACATCTGTTAAATCCTATGAGTACTGCTTCAGGCAATAAAGAACTATCGAATAAGTATCTCCGCTACCGTGTCCCACGGTTGTGAATTTTATGTCCCCCGTATTGCCGCCAGAAGCCGCAACATTCGGAAGACCGCTGATATCTGAGTAATCCAGAGTATCCGAGTAGTCAGCAGGAAGCTGTGCTGCAATAACGTTGGTAGAGGCGTTCCAGAGAACCTTGACGCCCATACCAACATTCGTGAACACAATTCGCTGAATACGCACTCCCGTGCAGGAAGTCCCATCCTGAAGAGAGGACAAAGCTGAAACATCCACCTTGGTAACGGCAGACTCACCAGTTCCATCGCTCGTATTGGTGCAATAGATAACGGCAGTCTTCGGCCCATCTATTACAGTGGTGGCAGTTACAGCATCAGCCATGTTCTACTCCTCTGCCTATTCAAATGGCGTTGCTAATGTGCCATCACCATGGAGGAAGGCTTCGCAGTGCCACACAGCAGCCGTGGTTGCTTTCAAACGGATAATCCCGCCAACCAGCCAGCCCTGTGCCGCCGTACCAAGATCAATGGTATCATCGTCACTTGCATCCGGAATAAAGGTGTTGGTGTCCCCAGCCGTTGCTGGATCAAAGAGCTGTGCAAAACCGGAATAGAGATCACTGGAATTGTCCGTATTGATCTGTCCGGCTCCGGTAAACGTGGTTCCTACAATAAAGGTGTAGTGAAGCCCTGCCGCCGCTGTCGGGAGCGTAACAACAATACCTGCTGCACGATTAAGGGTGAAGACCGCACCAGACTGGGTTGATTCAACGCTGTAAGTTGCGTCCTCAATCGAAACTACATTGTCATATGCAGAGACATATCCCGTAGTAACCAGATTGCCGCTGGTATCGACATCAAGGTTAGTGGTGACTGCTCCAGTTCCCGAAGCAACAGAAATCTGTTCAAAGCCGTTTTCAGATCTGACTGGACCATTAAAGGTTGTATTAGCCATTTTGGCCGTCCTCCTTACAAAGGTTTCGTTCTAGCGTCCTGTAAGAGTCTGCTGGGGCAGTCGCTAGAGCTGTTCATCCCAGAAAAAAGTGGGGAGAGGCTGCCCTCTCCCCTTTAGTCGAGCAGTTAAGCTCCGGGTGACCCGAAAATGCCACGGGGATCAGACCAGCCAAACGCATAACGTTCGCGGGCCTTGTACCGGACATTTCCAGTGTCAAAGTCGCCTTCCATGGATGTCCTGACACTGGTTCTGTTGAACCCTTTCAGGCCGTTCGGTGCGTCGGTCATAATGAACCACGCATCCGTATCCGTAAGGAAGTGGTTGATGTCGTAACCCTGAGGAAGCATTCCCATGTTCCTGACAGCATTGACATCGTTGTCTGCACTGCCGGGTCTCAGGGTAGATTCAAGTAAACGATCAGCCGTGAACTGAAGTTCCTTTGGAACAATCATTCTCAGTCCTTTGACCGCCACCTTGAGGCCACGTTCATCAACGAAAGCTGCAATGTCAATAAGGGCCTGTTCCAGGCTGGTCTCATTGAGATCCGCTGCCGTTGAAAGCTCGTTACGGAAAGTACTGCCGCTTACAAGGGGATGATCCGTAGCACAAAGCTCCTTGTCATCACCACCCGTGTATGTGCTGGAAAAAGCATTATTAAGAACCGAAGCGGCCTTAACCTGCTTTGTCTGGCTCATACTACGAGCAAGAGCCTTTGTGTATCGACCCGCAAGTCGATCATAAAGGTTGTCTTCTATGGCTTCTTCCGTAATGGAGAACGCCAACGCAATTGTCTCCATTGTGTAACGAGCCGTGTACGCTTCCTGCGCGTCATCAAAAGATACCGCAGTTCCTTCAGATTTGGTGGGAGCCGACCCAAAACCGGACAGCATCACCTCTTCCTCAAACGCACGATCCGAACTTTCCATCGAAAAGATCTGCTCGTGCTCACGGTCGTACTGATCGTACTCCATTCCGAACAAGGCGTTCAGGCCGGGTTCCAACTCTTTAACGAGTTGTGCTCTGCTAATAGCCATTTCTCAACCCTCCTATACGCCAGTGGTTGAAGGAGTACCAGCCGCAATAGCACCATTGTTACTATTGAAGTGGTTATTCAACCTGACAATCGCACCAATACCCGCTGCCGAGAAATCCTCGTTCAGCGCGTCCTCTACCCAACCCATGATTCTCATCTGAAGGGCAGCGGTGGTTGCAATCGTACTAATTGCCAACCGACCAAGGGACAGACCAGTAGAATCTGTTCCTGTGATAGCGGTTGAGAAATTGGCGTTAGCAAAAACTGCGGCACGAGCCGTAGCCTTGCTGGTCCACGAAGCGTCCGTTGCAATTACATACAACTGCATCGGATCGTCGTTTACATACGCCTTGATTGGATGGTTGCTGTTCGCACCAGAGCCAGGCCAGTAATTGCTCCACGTAGGTTTTCCAGTGGTACTCGAAACGTACTCACAACCTTGAAAGACACCTAGCAGACCGACTGTTCCACCGGCTGCTGCACCGGGGACATCTATATAGCCAGTAGAAAGCGGTATCACGGGCTCACCATGATAAAACTTGCTAGTATTGCCGTTCGCAATCTCGTACATCGAGTAGTTGGACATACCTGTGGAATTGGCCGCACCGCCTTGTTTACTCAAGGGGCGAAGACCAAAGCTTCCGTTGGTATTAGCCATTATTTTTTGCTCCTCAAAGCAAAGGGTTTAAAACAATAAGTCCTATGTCTTAGGACCTCCGAATGTAACACGCGACTGGCGCTCAGGTTTCTGAATAGCCATCGAATGATGCTGGTTTTCTTTAAAAAGATCATTGTCAACCGCTTGCATAGCGTCAGAATTCATCTGATCGAAGTATTCCTTGCGCTCTTCAACAATCTCCGTTGGTATACGGGCCAGCAACAGTCCTCCAACGCCAAAAACACCTTCGTGTCGTCCACCTTCAACAGTGGGTGCCTCAAAGCTTGGGTACTCATCCTTCCGAACCAGTTCCCAACCCTCACGCATGCGGGCAGAAACATTTTTTCGGTCATCAAAGCCCCGGACTTCAGAGCGGATCCACCTGTGGGTGAAACCTTCCGGTGCGGGAGGTGCGTCCAAAAGGGACGGGGGGCTCCAAGGTTTACGGGCGCTTCTGTTTGCCCGTGTACCGGAGGCGCGAGGAGTGCGATCAATTGTCTCTTCAGCCATTTATCTTCTCCTAGCGTTTGTATTTCGCGTACTCATCAAGAGGAACTCCAAGTTTTCCCGCAATTGCGACTTCACTTGGAGACAGTCTTACTGTTTTGCGCCCAGAACTGCTGGAGCGGGTGGCAGAAGCAACCGCCTGTTGTGGGCGGCGGCTTTCTGAAACAGGTGCCTGCGCCCCACCATTAAACTTGTGGGGAAAGGCGTCCCGAATTCTTTTGTCAACTTCATCGTAATACTCGGGAGTATCGGTGTCAAAGTTTTCTTCTTCAACCAGGGTTTTGTGAATGCCGAATGCAGCGAAGGTCATTGCCTCGTCTTCACCAAACCAGTCGTTTTTTGAAGCCCAGTCCTCTGCCTTTGGGTCTGGGCGAACCGGAGCCTGCTGGGGTGCAGCCTGTGGAGGAGGGCCCTGCGCGGCAGCCTGATTCTGTGCCTGTGCATAGGCTGCCGACTGCGCCTGCTGTAACTTGGCAGCTTTAACACGCTCTTCTTCTATCGCCAGTTGAGCCATTTTCTTGCTCAGATCAACCTGGGCAGCCGTGTCGCTGGTTGCGATTGCGGTCTCCATGTCCCTTTCCAGGGATTCTGTCTGCGTCGCAACGCGGTCTCCGTACTCTGAGACGTAGCCATGATCCAGACTCTGGACCCGGTGCTTGAGTTCCTGATTCTCTGCCTGAATATTTCGCGCATACTGGATTGCGGCATCCTGCTGCCGTTCAGCTTCCCGCGCTTTCTTGGTAAGCCGGTCGATGCGCTTTTTGACTTTTTTACTGTAATCCTCGTGCTCTGTTTCAGCGTGGACTTCCCGGTCTTCCGGTAAAACCTGTAACGGCTCCACGTCTACAGAAACTGATTGGCCCTCAGAAGGAAGATCAACAGTCAGCTCGTCTTGTTCAGGCATGGCTCTTCTCCATGTTAAAAATGCAGGATGTCTTCGGGATCCTGTATAACCGCTATAACCTCATCGTCGTTCAGAATGCGGACTTCTCCACCGTCTATCTTGAACCGGGCTCCCGCATAGCGCCCGAAAATCACCCAGTCCTTTTCCCTGCACCAGGCACCGCCGGGAAACTTGGTTTCGTCCCTGTAAGCGAGAGGACCTGCTTTCAGCACATATCCGCAAACCGTGGCTACCGACTCACGGTCCACCACAGCGTCCGGGAGAAGGACGCCGCCCTCTGTTTTCCCTTTTCCCCTGTAAGGAAGGATAAGAAGACGCCAGCCAGTTGGTTCGGGAAGTCTTGACAGAGAATCCTCATCAAGCTTATCCGGATCCAGAACCTTTTCTTCAGGTTTTACATAAGCCGCCTTTATGGAAACGAGGTTGTCTTCCATGTCTTTAACAAGCTCAGACTTATCAGCCATTACTCCGCCTTTTCCAAGATTTCTCTCAACTCCTGTCCTATATACTCCAAAGACTCAACATTGCCAACCAATTGCCTGTATTCTTCGATATCCTTTACGGTTCCGCCCGTCAGCATCTCTGAAATACGGTCGCGCCGTTCCTTGATCTGTTTAAATAAATGCTCCGCTAAAAGAACTCCGTCCATCAGGTTTCCTTATTTTTTCGGGTTTTTTGCTTCCGGCTTCGGTTTTGGCGCAACAGCTCTTTCATAATAGATAATTATCTGTTTCTGCTGTTCTATGTACCGCTTTATCTCCGCCATATTAAGGGCCAAAGTTTCATAGTCTCTGACACTCATCGAATAAAACAGGAAATTTCCATTATACTTTTTATAACGCTTTTTAAAATCCTCAAAATTCTGATCCGTAACAACAAACCAGGTGATATCATTCAGGTCAAGCTGACGAGGCCTGTTCTGGGTAGGAATAACACGGTCAACCTCAACCGTCTTTACCTCAATACGCTTTAGCGCATCCCAACTGCTGCAACTACTGAGAAGGAGGGATAAGAGTAATGCGCCGAAGACTTTCAAACAGCTTCTTTGTTCCACGATTTATCTTTTTTTCCACGAGTAAGGGTTTCTGTTGGCTCAACCGGCTCAGGTTGTGCTTCCTCAGTTTGCCGATCAGCTTGTTCCTGTAACTCTCTGCTTTCTGCAACTCTACGCCCAGATCCTTGTTCAGTTTACGATATTTATCCGCATCTTCAACAAGAGCCTTGATTGTGTTGTCCTGCGCCTGTTTTGCAGCCTCCAGTTTAGCCGAGTTTTCGGTCAGTATCTTGATCCTGTTCTGGGTGTCCTTGTAATAATAATAACCGCCATAGGCTGTGCTGCCAACGAAGCCAACAACAAAAAGAAGAATGTATATTTTTACCATCATTTTATTTTTTTGCCGACATGTAGGCCGTCATCCCCATATATGCTCCGACAACGCCAGCCATCCCTATATAGAAAGTGGCGAACAGTGAGCCGAGGGCAGCTATCCTTGAATCAGGAAAAATTGGCAGAAACACCGCAGCCGTAAATATTATCATTACAACGAGCGATACCCACGCCATTCGCCTTTGGGCGTCGGCCTTTTCTTCCTGGGTTTCCGCCTCCTGAATCGCTTTTACCGCGACGAGTTCCGTATCGCTTACTACTCCATCACCATCCAGATCATATTCCTCGTAGAGGCTGTCTTTCTGTAGGGATTTCTTGCCTTTGGGTGTGGTTTCCTTGCCTTTTGCTGCCATTTTACTTGTTCCTCAAGATTGGGTTATCAAGTGCTCTCTTCAGCGCCTTGAAAATTCTCTTTTCCAGAGCGTCCAGTTTGGTGTCCACCTGCGTGATCTTTGTATCAAACCGTGTGTTGGCCGAGTTGATCTTGTTATCCAGTCGTGTAGCTGCGGATTCTACCACATCCCGAACCGTTTTTTCATTACGGGAAATCACTCCCTGCATATTGACACCAGCCTTTTTCATTGAACTCAGGTGTTCCTTGGATGTGTTTTTAAGTCTTTTCTCCAGAGCATCAATTTTTACATCCGTCTGGCCGAGTTTTGCGTCAAACCGCACATTGGCGGCATTGATCTTGTTGTCGAGCCGGGTTGCCAATGCTTCTGCTGCATCCTGCCCGGACTTTTTACTGCCCGATGTCAACTCACGCACAACCTTCTCGGATTTTGATGTCAACTCACGCACAGCCTTCTCGGATTTTGATATCAGTCCGCGCACAGTCTCCTCGGACACGCGCACAACTCCCCTTGTCTCTGCATCAAGTGCGCGGGACCTTGCCTCAACAGCCGAAAGTTCACTGTAAAGCTTGCCTGCATCAGCCCTCGTATCTTCTCTTATGTCTCTGGTAACTGTCTGTATTTCCCCTACCCTCGTGCGTACTGATGCCATCTCCCTGCGTGTTTCTTTTACACTTTTTGCCATTACAGCTAGTTTCTTGTCAAAACCGCTCAGATCGGGGGCTGTATACCGCTCGATCTTTGATCGCATGTTCATATAGTCCTTGTAGAACTCAAAGCCTGCCCAGAGGCCACCGCCAAGGGTGCCGATCAACGGCAGGATAAGCAGGAGTTTGCTGCCGCCTATCTTTATGCCCTTGTATTCGACTTCAGCCATCTACTTTCTCCACTGGCTTTCAATCAGAGATTCCATAATTCCGTTTGAAGTGCCAAAAACCACGTAATTCTGCATATAATCGACCATGTTCGGGCCATCAGGGACAGATGTCTTCCTGAAGAACACGGGTGCATCTGAAATCCCCGCAGATTTGAATATTCCCCTTGTCTGCGACATCATGCCCATCGCCACCATCGTAACCGTCTGGGCGCTGGCTCCATATCGCTGGCTTGGAGCTATCCTGGCCACTACCGTCTCAGCAGCCTGTGCCTGAGACATGCGAACCTTTGTTTTTGCTGACTTGGCGGCTTTAACCTTGGCAGTGGCTTTGGGCTGTGTACTCGTGGACGTGTTCTCAGTTGTTTCAGTTGTTTCAGAAGAACTGTCTGACTCTTCGCTGCTGTCCGGGGAAGCTGTTTCTGTCTCACTGCTGGCCTCCACTTCTGCCTCAATCTCTGCCTCCGCCTCTGCTTCCGTCGTCTCCTCCGTGTCAGATGACGAGGACTGGGACTGAACCGTAGGTGCCGCTGGTGCCGCTGGTGCTGCCGGTGCAGCG
>Ga0098047_10000337_pt1 | contig 19058 bp, 6 predicted proteins | sample 12_taG_FD_92585 | JGI IMG/M metagenome (GOLD analysis project Ga0098047, IMG submission 92585) | Marine viral communities from the Subarctic Pacific Ocean - 12_ETSP_OMZ_AT15267 metaG | ecosystem: Environmental > Aquatic > Marine > Oceanic | place: Subarctic Pacific Ocean | collected 2015-01-16 | reverse complement strand
CTGAAAATAAATCTCATATTCGTAATTGGATGGGGATTGTTCACTTTTAGCAACAAGCCATTGGAGCGTGCCGCTTGCAAGGTCGTCACATTGACACCAAAAACTAACAGAAAAAGCACTGTCGTATGTTCCGTCGCCAAAGCTAAACGCCGACTGATTGCCCGCATCAAAATATTCATTGTTAGCGCTATCAAAACTTATAGCCCCTTGCTGTGCTCGATCTGGTTCTCCGCTAGATGTGCCCCATACCCTATTTCCAGAAATAAGGTAGCTACCAAACTCACTGGCGCTTAAAAATGTTAAAGTTTCGTTATTCATATCACCATTAATTAGTTGTTTTCATTAAATTATAGACCCAATTATCGAACCTGAAATCCAAGCATACCCTGCGCTGGTTTGTGGGATTTGATGAGAAATAAATCCATTATCGTAATAGGAAGCGGTAACAACAGGCATACCGATTTCCTCTCCAACGAGTGCAAGATTCCCACTTAATTCTATTCTCAAGCCCGTATTCCTTTGTACTTTGTGGAAGGACGCCGTTGGCACACCATACACACCATCATACCCTCCCCATATACTATGATGTTTTTCCCAAATATTTAAGGCATTTCGAACGGTCGAGTTCCGATAGTTAAGACAGTTGTAGACAGAATACGTTTCCGTTGCCACATCTAGGAACCCGCGACTCATAACTTCAGGACCACCTGGTGCGGAAAAACGTTCAGCTATAACAGTTCTATTTTTACTTCCATCTTGTAAAGTACTCCGATCTTTCAAAGAGTAATCATAGTTTCCTGAAATGAATAAAGAAATAGTTTCAGTCTCCCCCACGGATCCGCTGTTTTGCACAAACCAAATATTGTTAACATTACGCCCAGGCGTATTCACAACTTCATAATTGTGAGAATAGTTGCCGATTACCGTAATAGAGCCAGAGCCGCTCATTTTAATGTTGCGAATGTTAAGCGGGCGCTTAGCAACTTCATCGCGATAATAAGTGGCACGAGGTTTGTTGGCGTTATCCCAGGCGGGATCAATCAGCTTGTAGATTGTTCCTCCTGATGTTCCCGACACTTCAATCATGTCGATCGCAACATCAGATAAATAAGTTATACCGCCTTCATACAAAAATCGTAAATAAAATTCTGTTCCGGCGTAGGAAGTTAAATCGATTGCCGCTTGTTTGTATGGGTCCGACGAGGCAGGTTGTTGTTGTCCGGCGATAAAAGTTGCGGGGGAGCCGCCTGATCCAAGGACCCAATCCCATTCAACCGATAAATCCGTAATGGTAGTAGTAAAGGTTGAGTCTTCGCAGTGCTGTACTCTCAAATTACCCACCTGCGCTCCGTACATATGATAATAGAAAGAAGCACTAAAATCAACTCCGCTAAGATCGTTTGCGTCAATAACAGGAGTAACCAAACCAAAGGTTTTTCCGGGATAGTTAGGAGTTGAAGTTTCAGAATACGCATAATAAGTTCCGTGAGCTGCTGCATTTGGTCCCGTACCAACAGATGGAGTCGGTCCAGAATGCGTCAGAATCCACCCAGAAGGTCCTGTAGCGGTGCTTCCAACGTTAGTCCAGCCCACAGGGTCTGTTGCGCTGAAAGATTCACTCAGGAGTGTTGCAGAGGTGCCTGCGCTGACTGGGAGTTTAAGGAGCCAGCCCTCGGCGCGGCTTAATGGTTGGTCTAGCGATTTACCACTGTAAGTGTCCGAAAAAGCAGCAGAGTAGTTCACCGTGGCATGTCGATATTGAAGACCACCCACATATTTCTCGGTGAAAGGACCTTGCATAGGTCGTTCAAGTTTCCCGCCGTCGGCATCTACGTGGAGATTCTCAAAAGATGCCGTGTTCGCCACATTCAACTCGCCCAGGTAGCCCGTAGCAACTGACGATGAGAATATTGTGAACGGGAGAAGCAAGCTGGACTTAGCATCTCGATAATCATAAGCTCTGGGTGGCTCGCCGTGGTCATAAGTGATTGCTTGTACATCCACTTTTCTTTTTAACAGCGGGGGGGGAATATTAGCGTCGGCGCATGTTTTTAATGTTTTCAATGTAGAGAAGGGAATTTTAATGTAAGAATTCGGATCATTGAACTTAATTGCAGGACGGTAAAAGTCAAACAATTTATTTGACTTTAGATTCACGCCGCCATTTAAATCATCGGACTGCTCCATCATAAACTTGTAAGGTCTTCCAAGTTTGCGCGTGGCATAAGTTGAGCCCGAAACTACAGTATTGACAATACGCTTGATGGTCTCCCGCTGGCTATTTATAGTAGCGTCACCAGAGGTGATTGCTGAGCCTCCTCTTTCCGCTAAATCATGCCAATAAAGACAATTTACGGCTTGGTTGGCAGCACTAGCGCCGACGGGAGCGTGACCATGTTCCCAATCAAACAATAAATCATTGACACCTGTTGCTGTAGCCTCTGGATCTCCTTGTTTACTTTCAGCTGTGGGGAATTTATGAACATACTTGTTCCTTTCTAAAATATGGCTTTCAATAATATTGAGAGCTGTTTCCGAAACGTTAGCCGACGCAGGCATGATTTGGCCCAGCATGTCTTGGATGAAAGCATCAACATGTTTAAAATAATTTAAATACCTTTCCGCGTCGGGTTCGTTTTCCACCCTCTCGAAGAAAAGCTGTCTTAACTTGGCGAGGTCTTTGTATTCCTGGCGATATTTATTAACTGGCTCTCCAATCAAGTTGTTGAAGTCAACCACCGAGGAGAAAATATTTAATATTTCTTGAGAGATAACACGATAAGGGCTATTCTCAATGGCAAAATAATATTCTACTGGGCGTGTGTCTTTGGTGAAAATTTTATCTTCGTCTTCGCCAATAGAAATCATATCATCGGTATAGAAAATTTCTGGGAGTCTATTTTGTGTAGAGAAGATATATTCGTTTACGCTAACATCAGCTTCGTTGGCTTGAAAGAAGTCTGCCCTTCCTGTATAGTTTTGTTTAGTTATGTTCCCAATCCATCCATATCGGCTCGTCAAATCACTAGATCCTGAAGAAAAATCTTCAATCAGAACTCGACCTGAAGAGTCGGCTGAAGAAGAAACAATATCAAAATTCCAGTTCAATGCTAAAGTTTCCAAAGCAGGAACTTGTACTTGAGCTAAAGTAGAATAGGTAGAAATGGCGTCTTGAAGAGGGACGTTGGGTCCATAGCTATGCATACCAAGAGAGTGTTCCCTCATAGCAGTATTATCTATATCTGCTAGCCAATAGCGTAAATATGAAATTTTTGCATCGGTAGATTTAAGCAGCGCTCCGGAAAAATTAGTTCTATGGGCTCCTGCATACAATCTTTTTGAAGCATTCATGAAGCTTTGCCCTATGCTCGTCGTCATAGAACCGCTGACTAAAAATTCGTTTTCAATACTGCCCATACGGGAATTGACGCCATAAAGCTCTACTTTGTATCCTAATGCTCCACCATCATAAACTAAATCCCCGAAAGCACTGGACGGTCGAATTCTGACTGCAAAGTTCCATTTTTCGTTGGTATAGACGTTTTTATAAACACTACTCGTAATGGGGCTGATATTGGAGCCAGTAAGTACAAAATAAGCGTCTTTCGACAACAATTTATTTCTTACAGCATAGACCTGGAAAGACGCGATGTCGTCCGAATTCCACGTAAGATCGTTTTCGGCGAGGGAAACATCAGCCGTGTGTTGTCCAAAAATCGAGGAACTTACATCATGAAAAGCGTAATAGTTGGGATTATATTCATCATCCATCAAAGGGAACAGGGCTTCACATTCCACCGTATTGGGAACGGTTAGACTTGTTAGCGAAGAACCTGAGATTACAGAAGTAGTGCCGGAACCGGTCTGGTATTGATAGATCGTGGCTTGGTCTCTTGTGCTGCGATTAAAATTGAAAACTTTTTTGCGAAGAGTTTTTTGCTCAACGTTTTTTCTTATTTGGTAATCCATCCCATCGCTATAAACATTGATATTTACAATATCACCATCAGCACCAAATGCGCGGACCAAGTTTCTTACGGCTTGGGAAGTACCTTTCGTTTTATAAATGTAAAATAAATTATTATAAAGATTTTGATAAATAAGGTTCTTGGTATTGTAAATCTTATCTTGATACTTGATTTTTTCATCTCGTGAGTCAAAAGTCTCCAAGATAGAAACATCAACAAATAATTCGGGGACGCGAAAACCATTAGAAGTAAGCAATCGTCGAGCAAACGGGTAAGGTTTGAAACTCCCAGTAATAGCATCCGTCACTGCACTAGATGAAGGATAAAATTTATCTTTAATATGCGGGAGGTTTTCTATTTGGTTGTGTAACTGATCAAAGTAAGACGACATGATTTGAGTCAGCTTTTTAAGTTCAGTTCCAGATTCATCATCTTCCTCAACTATCCAGGTAGGAAAGGATTTATAAAATGACGATGGATTTTGGATATCGTAAGCTTCGCCGACCACACTTTTCATAGTCGTGTACGCACTTACCTTTGGGTTTTGTTTATAAATAATAGGATCTTTAAACTCAAAAGTAGTTTTACCAGAGAGTACCATGGCGGAGCCAGTATTTCTCGATGAAGTAGTATAGCCGGTCCATGTACCATTTGATAATCTACCAGAGTAATCCAACACTACGCTATCAAAGCTCGAATTTCCAACAATTCCTTCATTAAATTTATAATACAAGCCTAAATCAGTGTTTGCGGTGTCCGTATTAGAACCGCCGCCCACTTGAGAAATATAATATCTTCCAATATCCCTAGAAGTCCTCCGCGTTTTCCAATATCTGAATTCATCCAAAGAACCCGAGAGCTTGCCTGAACCTGTGGCGGCTGTAGTGCCCAACGTGGCGGTTCTTAAAGCTCCAATGTTCGCTATCAAGCTACCAGTTACTTGATTGAGAGTGGAGCCTGTCAAAACAGTCGTGACATAAGACCCGTTTTTATACATCTCCACTGCAACCCCGCCACCGCTATTTTTCATCGCGAAGGCGTAGTGTGACCAACCGTCAGAGCCAGTCATTGTGGCTTCGGTGGTGTTTTCATCTATAGGAGCTTGATGGAAACCGGCTGTTCCCGACAGTGCAGTGACTCGGAAGACAGCGCTATGTTTGGGTGTGCCCGCATTACCGGACAACTCTATTCTTAGTCTTCCATAATCATGTTCATTGTAATGCTTACCATTCCAAAGATCAAAAATAACTTCTTTTGACGTGAGAGAACTGAGAAACTCGTCTTTTTTAAGCCAAAATTCAACAGTTGTCCCGGTTGAAAGATCAAATTTTAAATTTCCTTCACGATCCTCGGTGCTATCCCAAATATTTTTCTTGTGGGGTCCGCTTTTAACTTGAATATATTCAAAAGTAGAAGGTGTTCCATAGCCAGCTGAGATGTTGTCTTGAGTCCCCCACCCGTCGGCAGACATAATAATGTAGCCGTTCGTGCGAGGATATTCATTTTCAAATATATAAATGTCCAAATACGACGAAGTATTAAGCCATGCTTCTTTCTCTTTCAGGGAACCATCGTAAGGATAATAAGAATAAATATTTTCAATGGCTTTGGTATAATATTCTTCTGCCGAGCCATACTTGGCAAAATTTTCTGGTTTAGAAAAATCTAAATGCGGGATAAAACGATCTTTTGCCCTGGTAACCTGCCACGCATAATTTTCCGATTCAACATTATCGCTTATTTCCTTAATGTCAGGGGAAGAAGCTGTTGTTGTGGTTCCGGTTCTCGTAATGTCAGAAAAAAGATCTTTTAACGACACTTTTAATCCTCCACTCTAAATCTAAACGTTTCCGGTTGTTCTTTGTAGACTCCATTTAGATAATAGACAAAACTTAATTGATACATGTAGCCGGGCTCAAGAAGAGTCATATCTAAATTAAAATAATTTCCACTAACATCATAAGAAAGCTTGGTCTGCTGATCGCTGCCTGTTCCATAGGAAATAACTTCTAAGTCATCGACCACACGATTGATTTTATAATACGCCTGATCTATAATGTTTGTCTGTATAGTTGAATTGGCAATCGTATAAATATTGGGAGACCAATCTTTTTGGCGAGTATATACACGCAGTTTAGGCTCTTCTTTACGTGTGTACAATGGTTTAAGATTGGTTACCTTAGTAACATATGGAGTCGTTGGATTGATGTTCGATGAATCCAGAGTCTTAGGCTCAATAGCACCAGTATGGAACTGTATATCTGCATCGACGGCGCTTAGAGTGGCATGACTGCCTGTAAACCACACATCGTAAATATCGGTCAAGCTTGTGGAGCCAGTAAACGCAAAAGATGCTGTGTAGATACCGGTGTCGACGATGCCGCCCGTGACCACGGTAAGAGCTGCTGGTCGGACTCTTAAATCATTGTCAGGCGACAAGTCTAATGCACTGCCCGAGGCGGCGTCGTTGGTCGATGAGCCTGAGAACAGGCTTACAAAAATATATTTATCGTCTCCGAGAAAAGGGATATCCTGTAGTTGACCACGAACATAGTTGTAAAGATAGATAGTGTTAATATTGTTAGTCGCTGAAGCTAACGAGCTAGAATAAAAGAACGACCCTCTATCATCTGTATTTGAATCATCCCATCGAGCTTCGATAGTAGGTCTTTTGAAAAAATATTCGCTTGAGCGGGCGAAGAATTTCTTGTCATAATAAGATTGAGACGCGCTTTCTTCGGTGGGAGTTAAGGCAACAAGAAAACCATAATTTTCGAATCCGCCCCCGCTGGCGCCTTTTATCCACGATTCAACATAAGGTGTGATATCAACTGACAAATCTTCGGTTCCGTTGACAAAATAAGCGTTAGCTCTCCATGGTGTAGTGGAAGCTGTATTTTGAAACGTTGCGCCAGTAATGGACCATGCAGTTTGGTCAACTCTATCAATCCAGTTGGAAGCCCCTAAATTTTTGTAGCTTTCCATATCCAAGCCGGTGCCTTCGTCCCAGGCTTGATCAACGGCATAAAGATTTAAGGTGAACTGCTTAGGCAATGTAAAGGGGGTCACCGCATTATAAAGATTTAAGTAAAACGACACGCTACCTGACACTGGTATTGTTCCTGCGGTGCGATCCGCGTCAATACTAGTGGTCCCGGTTACAGGAAATTTAATTAAGATACGCGAACGCTCCTTCGTGTATCCTGAGCTATTGGACGCCTGCCCATAAATCGAAAAGACCTCTAGGGCGTCGGAGTCGCCCATATTGGACCCTGTCCCGCGAGTGGTTAAATCTGCTTTAAAAGCATTTGTAATCGTATTGTCTTTATCAGCAAAATATTTTCTAATAGCCATTACAGTATCGTTCCTTTAACGTCGTTGTCAATAAATTTAATTTCATAAATAGTATTTTCTGGCATCGTTATATAGCGACCATCAGGCGACGTGTGCCGGGCGATGTCTATTCGAAAAGAAGAATATAGACCCCCTGATTTAATCCCTATTTCTACATGTTGCACATCAGCTACTCCGCGCACTTCATTGATAAGGTTATAGACATCAGTAATATAAAATGTTTCCCCAATTTCTGGAATTCTTTCATAAAATTCTTGTAAAGCTTGGATGATCAGTTGTTTTAAGACAAACTTATTTTCTCCAGCTTCGGCGATGACAGTGTATTCAAGAGATAAGTTCAAAATATTGCCATTCATGATATCTAAAGTATCGTTTAACATTTTATATTGATTTAACCAATTTTTTAAATTTTGTTTTAAAAGCATGTCTGGCGATATCAATGTTCCGTTCAGACCTTCTGCTAACACATACATATTAAGATTTCGTTTAAACGAGTTTTTGTCCTGCACAATGTTACATCTTTTTATTTTTCCAAACTCGTTGGGCATCGAATAAGCCAAACTTATATAATCTTGCCTAGTGACGGCGCGGTTTTGTGTTGCTGCTGTGTGTTTAGCTAAAATTTTAATCTCGTCGGCGGTGGGGATGTCAGCAGTTCCAACAATGACATCTTCATTAGACACCTCTACCGAGTTGCGAATTTTATTTAATTCACCTTGGCTTAGCGATTCGGGATTTTCATACACCAAGTCTGCGCTAATAACGTTATTTAAGTCCCCCACACCAATATTAATAATAGTAGTCAGGTTGGAGCGGTAAACAATAGTAAGAGTAGTATTACTAGGTCCTATTCCTAAATGGTTGTTTTTAACTAAAATATTGGGATCAAATGATGTATCCGAAACATAATTTTTAGCGTGCATTTTGAGAGCAACAGCAGAAGGGTCTAATTTAATATCATTTTGCACAACAGCATCAGTATTAGCTCCACCGCCGAACTGTAGAAAAACATCATCTTGAGTTCTCTCGACTACAAAACGATATGGGACTGAGATGGCTTTAAAAATTTGAGGAACCAAATTTTTATTATTATCTCTATTGTTCACAGATGTGTAGACCACGTCCTGGGATAAATATTCCACTTCGAAGTATTCATTACCTGCCGAGTCTATCACAGAAATTATTTCCGCCATGTTAGGAACATCTAATTTTACATTTTTGTAAGGCGAATAATCTTGTACGGCAACCTGGACCACGCCTATATCCCCTGAAACCACCGGAGCATACGATTTCATGGCGTAATAAAGCGGATTCCCGGAATCCGGGTCTACGTCTGCCACTAACACCTGGGATTCTACGTCAGAAAATGCTACATCACCTATGGTAATAAACGCCACATTGCTTTGAGAAGCCAATCTAGTTCCCCGCGTGAGCACTGGCAGATAGCTGGTATCTGGACCAAGACCATTAGAATTGGCGGGAACTCTAATATATACAGCTACATGTCCATAGGCTGTAATTTCAGGATTATATTTATAGCCCATCTGCTTTGCCAATCGGACAACATTTTTAAATTCAATTGCGGAATCTAAAAAAGACTCCGAAGCCTGGTAGTCCAAGTAAAATGATAATATATCTCCAATATAGGAGACGCTATCCATCATTAAAGCTCCAAAAGAGGCTTCATTGAAGTCGTTCATCGTATTGGGATAATATCTTTTCGCGTATTCTACTAAACTTTGCTTAATAGATTGAAAATCTCTATCGGTGTAATTAATAGGAGGAGTAACTTTTTTTGGCATAACTGGAATTCCTTAAGTATTGATGACAAGATAATCAGATAAATTAATTGATGGAACCGAGAATTTTATAATAATATCTAAACGATTTTCTATTAAATTACCCATAGAATCCACCGGGTTGCTTACCGATATCTCATCTAACTGAATGTAGTTCAAATATTGAGTTACTTGTTTTTGAATTAGAGTGGTGATTTCCACTTCTAATTCAGCAATATATCCTTGATTCTCAAACAAAAATCTTTTCAATCCACATCCAAAATCCGGGAGCATCACCCTTTCTCCAGGAATGGTAAGAACCAAATTTTTAAAATTTTGTTTAATATTCTCCGAAATATCAAAAATCACATCATAATGCGTTTGATTCGCGGTAAGAGGAAGTTTTGGTGAAAAGGCAATATCCATAATACAAACTCGTTTATCTAAATAGAATTATTCATCTTTATTTCCTGGGGATTATTTTATTTATCCCTCAGTCGGGTCTTTAGCAATTTTTTCAGCTTTTCCAAAACTTCGGCGGCTGTCGCTGCCGCTAAATAAATCATTCCTGGCGGCGTTATAACCGAAAAAGGTGTAGGATAAATAGGAAATGGGGCAACCGCCGGGGAGAAGACAAGCGCTGTCAATGCGGCTTCGCTTGAAGCCGCTTTGATAGCGTTATCGGCGGCTTTAAGTGTTTTATCCTGAGCGGTGGTGTCAGATTCGGCATTATCACCGCCTCCGGCGACGCCTTCCACTACTGTTTGCGCGGTTGAAACTATTGAGCCGACCGTTTCTCCTAATTTTTTAGTGGTAGTCATTCCTGCAATAATTCCTTGTTGTATCTTTTTTCCTACGATAATAGCTGGATCCGTAGTTTCCACAAAGCCTTTCAAGATTTTCAAACCTGTTTTTGAAGCCATGATAGCCGCTGCGCCCAGTGCGTCCATAAAAATCTCTCCCGTTAGAGAAGGGTCTTTAGTGGGATTTTTCATGTTAGAAAAGCTATTCTTTAACTTTTCTAACGATTTGGATTCAGGGTCCATAAATGTCACGCCCTGTTCTTTCAATACTGATTGAATTATTTGTTTCAAATTAAATTTTGTTCCCGAATACAGACCCAACTCGGTAGATGAAAAAACATCTTGTGTGATAAATGCGGAACAATACAAGCCCAAGGCATTCACCAACTCAGGATAGTACATAATCTCAGACAACAGCATTTTATAATCAGCAGTATCTAAGAGTTGTTTTTTCAAATCTGCGATGGCTTCATCAAATTTATTTATAATCTTGTTGTCATCAAGATGTACGGACTGATCATTCAAATAAGAGCCCACGTCTTCTTCCATTTCTAAGAGAGGAAAGCCATAAAAATATCGCTGACCTACATCGACTATTTTACCGGCAGCAGTGCTTTCTTCATTGGGAAGTCGTATTTCTTTAATGTAAAAAACCTTGTTTTTGTAGTTAGTTACCGACCACGGTGGGGGCATAATTGCGCGCCACATTTCTTTCATATCTTGCATCCTTTCCTCCCCTGCTTCAGGAAAGTCGGTTTTTTTCGTGAAATCATCTTTTTGAGGAAAATAATAAACGAGTCGAATGCCATATTTTAATTGAGTCATGTAATGATTGTAAGGTTGAACGAAGGCTGTAGCTCTCAATTCAAAGAATTTTTGTTGCACCTCAGCAACAGCGTCTGTTGCAAATTCTTCCAAATCTACGACTTTATACGGAGAGAAGTTCTCCGGATCTACAACAAATTTGTTGTAAGTAGACGTAATGCTCACCTCTGCGGCATTCAAAGCTACTTCGGCTTTTTTAAGAACCTCTAGGCTGCTTTCATATTGTTCTATTATAACCTTCAAAGGTATATTCTCAGCGGGCTGATCACCAGTCTGATCAATAGGAAAACCTATATCCAACATGCTTTTCCGCGTTATAAGTTTATCTCGAAGTTTTTTAGCTTCACGATTCTTTGCATAGTTATCCACCTCGGTATAGTTGTCCCCATAAAAATAATGACCGTCTCCATTGTCAATGGCTGTTTGAGTTTCCTCTATGATTTTATCATAATAAATCAATCCTTCCCCTAATCCAAAATGAAAATCTTCCATTGCTGTGTTGATTGCGCTTAATTGAATATTGGCTTGAGGATTATCAAGAACATCTTGAATTTCGCCGCCAACCTTTAGTTTTTTCAAAAAGTCTTCTAAACCTGCATCACCCAACATGTTTAGGTAATATTGAATACCCATACCTGCCGATTTAGCTATTTCTTTCATGATGTCTTGATCCTGGCTACCTGCTTCTGCAAGTAATTTTAATATTTGATCGTTATTCCACGGTTGAAGGAAGTTTTTTAACGCAATATCTAAACTCTTCCAGTCTTTCCATACCGCTTCATCTGTAGCAACCACATAAACATCAGTACCAATTATCTTCCCTCCTTCGACTTTAGGATATTTCTGAGACCACACAAGCGATCCTTGAGTTACCGTTAACTCCACCGCAGCTTTATACGCAGCATACCACAAGTCAAGGCGGGCGGCATTTTCCATCCATTTGTCTCCCGCTTCTTTACGGTTGGCGCGGAGAATATCAATATTCTTCGCAAGCCCCTTTAAATCGGAGAGAAGGGCTTCGGTCTCGGAGAGAACTTCGGTATTGTACTCAGTTATTTTCTTTTGAAAATCAGCAAATGCGCCTGCGTTAACCACACCGTCTAAATTGGGATAAGTATAAAATGCATAGTCTCCTACAGGAGTAATTTTGGTATTTTTCTTTTGAGCTTTCGCTAGCTCAGCATAAATTGGTACATTTTGGATAAACCATCCTTCTCCATGTAAGAAATGCATACTACGAAGGTAAATAAGCGTGAGCCCGAAGGTCGCGGTGATCGCTATTTCTGTCAGGATATCATCAGGCAAAAAGGTTGGATTGCTCGCGAGCCACACAAGAAAAGTATCCATCGATCCCATTTGGGGAAATTCTTCATCCTGCGCGTTGTATGACGCTCCAAGGAAACCGTTACCGCTGTCGTCGGTCTTGATAAAAGAAGTGATAGTGTGTTGTGGAACATGGCGGGTTAATTCTTGTAGTTTGTCATAAACAACTTGATTTCTGGCGTGGGGCAACGTGTGGGGCACGTCTACTCTCAAATATTTCTCTAACACAAATCCACCGTTCTGTGCAATAAACGTTTTTTCTTCACTACTCGGGTCTAATAAACCCGGATATGTATCTTTAAATGTTGCATAAACCGAGGATGGGGCGCACGGAAGATTAGGAATAAAATCTAAAAATTCATTTGGTTGTAATTTTTGATCACCAAGAGCCATTTGTGCTTTCTTTCGAAACAGAGGGAACGAATCCATGAATTGTTCTTTTAAGACTAAAGTCATCAGTTGATCAATATTGTCGGGAGCAATATTCTCCGGCAGAGGTTTGAAATAAGCGCTCTTGCGGGTCACATTAGATCTAAAGTCCCCATATTCCAGTAAAACATTAAAAAATTCATATTTAAAATCGCTCCCAAGAGTCTCTAATTGTTTGACAAGAAGATTTTTATTAATTTCATAATTGCCTTCATAAGACGAAAGGGTCTCTATATCTAAATCGCTATAAATTGCGATTCCGGACAAAAGTGTTTCTAACACATACACCTTAAAAAATAATTCTACCGATTCCATGACCAAAGCATTTTCGGCGGGCGATCTGCCGTTTACTTTGTCTTTAGTCTTTCTTTCTAAAATTTCAAAAAATCTTTTTTTCTTTTTTACTCTTTCTATTACTTGGTCAATGTCAATAAACTTGTCCAAAGTTTTATTCGGTTTGCCTGCTTCTTCATCAATTGTTTGAGATTCTGCTGGCTTATCTGTATCTTCAAATGCGGGTGGAATCCCATGTTGTGGTGTATCCATACGCAATTTTTGAAAAGTGGATTTTTGAAAAAACGAGCCATTAGAAATCTTTAACGCTATAAATTGCAATAATTTTTTATGTTGATAAGAAAATAAAAAATCTTTTACTTCTTGCAGGAAATTTTGATATTCTTCTTTAACGAGGGATAAGCCATACCCATCTTTATAATTCCATTCAAAATCTTCAGTATTTTGTGCGATATGTTCATCTATAATATTTTTAACAAATGCTCCATATGCTGATGCTTGAGGAGACATGCCCTGGTCGGTGGCGGTGACTAGTTGTTGAACCTCATCCGACACTGCTGTTTCTCTAACAAAATCAATCAAAGGAGTAGTATGCCCCAGTGCTGGATTTGTATAGGAGATTTTTGTGAAATAGGTGGTTTTACTAGAGGCATCAAGAGGATTATTATAATAGTAAGGAGGCTGTAATTTTACCTCTATGATTTCCGTGGTTGCCCCAAATGAATATTTTTCCATATTATAAAAATTAAGTTTTATAGAGCCAGCCTGTGGTAATACATATATAAATTCATCAGATGAGGTAAGGCTTTTCACCCCTGAATACTTTCTTGTCCAGCTAAAATTGTTGGTGTTCCTTAAATGACTTTGAAGGTTTTCAACTCCCTCTTTAATATCGTGCGAGATTTTTTTATCAGAGGGCATCGTGGCATTGGTTTCGCCTTCATCTTGTCCGGTATAAGCATAAGCTACAGCGGGCACAGCGGTGTCTCGATCAACTAACCGTGTCTCCAGGAAAAAGCTGCCTGCATTCATAGATTCCATCTCAAAAATACCTACTACAGGAAGAAAATAAGCGTTTAACGACATTTCCATCATCGAATCATTGGATGGATCGGCATTCTCAAAATCCAACATTGACGAAATATCATCGCCAAACAAAAAGTCTTCTAAATTTCCTTCCAAAGCCGACTCAAACTTATTTAAAAACTCCAAAAATTTTGTCTTTTCTATTTTATTTCTGTTAATCTGCGCTAAAGAAATATCTTCCGGGAATCTGTCCAACAAGTAGTTAGCTACTTGGTCCGACGTGCCATAACAAAACGCGCCATACGCTTCGGATGATAGGGCTTCTATTTCTTTTTGTGCGACGGTTTCTTTAAGAGCAGGCAAAAGAGCACGACCTATTGCCATCAAAAAATCTTCCGTCTTATATACATCCGTAAGCGCAGCAAGCAATAGCGTAATTCTTGCAGTTAATTCATCTTGAATAATTTGAATTACTGCTAAATCTCCATATCCTTCAAAAATTGCCAACAATTCTTTAGGAGTGGCATTTTGGGCTATGATAATAAACACTTCCTGTAAATTTAACTCATCAGCAAAAATATTGGGAAGAGCGCTTAAATCATTGGTAAGAGTAGGTAGCATTTCTGGCGTTACCATATCAGGGAGGGCAAGAGTGCTAAAAACATCTTCGCTGGTGTTATCTTCTTTTTTACCGCCCAGGAAATCGGCAATTTCCTTCAACAAACTATTGATTTGTTCCTTGATAGCATCACCAATTGTGTTTTTTAAGCTCCAGTACGCATTTTGGGCGGCTTTAGCCGTAACATCCACCACTTGCTTAGTATCAGGGAAGGAAAAAGCCATCTTCTTCATAGTTGAAACGTGCTGCTTGGGGTTGAGTTTTAAAGAATTGGTAAATTTATCTTTATAATTTTCAGCCATCTTCCATTTGGCTTCTAAGTCGTTTATTTCAAACTTGTTTTTAAACCAATCAGCGCGTCGTTTAGGATCAGAGGCAAGACGTGAAAGGTAAATTAATTGATGGATGTCCATTTTAGACAAAATTTCATCATAAATTTTGTCTGTCGAATCAAAGCCAACGCCATTCAAAAGTATTTTTTTAATGGTAGGATCTTGAAGTTTTAAGAACATATTGGCTTTGGCATCTGCGACGATGGATTTCACATGGGGCGTGAGCGCTTCTGCTAGAGCCGAACGTCTTTTCGAATCGGTCATAGCAGGCAAAAGCTTTTTTTCTGCCTCTTGTACTATAGCATCGCTTTTAGCGATCTGTGACTTCATACCCGAGTGTGACGTAATCGCTGGACAATCATAGGTGTAAAAAGTTAAAAATGTAATCCAATTCATACCCGATGTATTGACAGCTGCTACATCTGCTGCCATTTTCGCCAAATTAATCAAATATAATAAAGTTCTCGGTCGAATAAAGCTAGGGTTTGAATCAAGCTGACTCTTAGATAAATCAAAATAAAGAGGATCATCAGCTGTGTCTGGTGTGCCAGAAGTCGAAAATACATTAGTTATAATATAAGAACCGACACCTGCGAAATAAATATTTATTAAACGCTTCTCGCTTGCGGCTGAAGGGGTTTTTCCTTCATGCATTTTTTTTCCTAATGCCAGAATGGTATCAATTAAGCTTGTTAAACAGTTTATTTCTTTCGGAATGTTTAGATTAACATTGTTTTTTTCCACATAAGGCTGGATTACCGTTTTAAAGTAAGCCGCTACTTGTTTTTTATATTTTTCTAAATCTGAGGCAGTCGCTCGTAGAGAGTAAGAAGCTTTCAAATCAGCCGGATCTACTGGAGCCATGGCTTCGAAAAATTGTGCCGGTACTGAGATTAATACTCGATATGTAGAGTTAGGACGATTAGCAATCCAGGTATCCTTCAAGTCCACATAATTTTTGACAAATATATCGTATTGATCGGCGTAAATAAGTTTACCAAATTTTGATAAAAGCAAAGAAAAACCATCCGACTTAGCAGCTTCATTCGCCGCTACAACTTCGGTCTGCTTCTCTAAAGGATCTTCTCCTACGTCTTGATCGCCTGGTAAAATTGTTTTTAGTGTTTTTCGTCCTGTGTCATAAACCACAAAGTATTCATTTTCTGCTTTAAAAATGCTCCCATGCGGTTTTTTCCACCATTTTAATTTAATAGCCCTCTCTCTCGCTGGATCGAGACCGTTACCAAGATTGCGAAGCTGTTGGCGCGTAACAGTGATGCGTTTTTGTTTAAATTCATGGAAAAGGACTTCTATGCCGCCGTCGTCGAGTTCCGGGATTCTAAAATAATTATTAACTTTAATCCAGACCTTCGCGCCGATGATATTGGGCAAGCCCTCAACCGTGGATGGCGACGATAGTTGATAATCGGGGTGAGTGTCAGTAACAGTAAATTCTGCAATCACCAGTTCGACACCTGCGTCGTCTATAATCGTATACTGTATCGCCTTCTTGGAAGCATAAATTTCAGTAAAATTTTTGAGCTTTACAGTGGCGGCTTTGGAAAGAGTTTTGGCTCCATCTAGAGTTGTATAAGCTTCGGATGCCCCTGTGGGGCTATATGTCAGCCAGGAGCCATCAATACCCAAAGCCGGATCAGGCATAAGAAACTTGTAAGTAGGGCGGGCAGCTTGAGCTTGTTGCCATAAGTCTTTAATTTTAGTTATTGGAATAGCCATATGTTAAGTCGAGTAATGTAAAAAAATCAATTAGTAGTGTTGTATTCGCTGTTAATGTATTTCGCACCTGTTTTCTCTAAATAAGTACTTTGAAAAGCCAGTAAATTCTTCATATTGTTGTCTAGAGACTGTCCTACTTTCTCCGTTAAATCTTTTAATACCGGGACCGCGCCCTCCATAGGATCGTTTAACTCCATCGAAAACCACGTATTGTCCCCCCAGAAAGGGCTAATATGAACATGTTCTTGCACCACCTTATTAAATTTCATTTGGAATAACAGGTAAGCCTTAACGACAAGGTTCAAATCTTTAAGATGATGAACTAATCGCTTCAATGCAAGATTTAAATTATCCCCCTTGGGGATGGGCTGAAGGTCACTATCATCATTTAATGCAATGAGGTCAATACCGTGTTTGCCTGTATCCAATGTCATCGAATTAGTAGGGTCGATCCGTGTAACTAACTTGATGCCCTCGCGGGCTAACAATCGGATACCATCAGCTTTCAAAGCAATAGCGGAGCGGTTTTCAAATTCTCCTACTTTGCCCGCAGCAATATTGAAATTTTTATCTACATCGGTGCGTTGGGAAATATAAATCCTGGCTGAATCTTTTTGGAAGTCAGGATTGACAATGAGCATTTCACCATCTTCATTAACTTCAGGAACTTGTCCTCCTACGCGACCCACTACAATGTCAATCATTGAGCACTTCGCCTCTCCCTGCATTCCTTTACCTTGGAGTTCATTGCCAAACCTATCTCGCCCCAGGACAATATAAGAGTCGTTTTTCCCCTCAATCACAGTTTCGCAGGTTACTTGATTAAATACCGGTCTCGTTTCATAAAAATCATCCCCCGCTATGCCCGCTTGGTAAGACTTCGATTTACCAGTTTGGTTAACCCAAGCAGTTCTTGCGTTCTTTCCTTTCCCAGCTACGGGGTCAAATTTTATATTTTTGATGGGTGTTTTAGACATATTTTAAATCCATTGGTAGAACTATGTAGAACGTTTGTCGGGTCATGCGGGGCTCTTGTAAGCTACCTTTGCTCTCGCCACTTCGGCTTTTTCTTTCTTTCCAATACTCCATCCGTCTGTGGGGATGGTAGTTGCGCGTGAGCCTCGGTTGGCAATAAAGTGGCTATTTGAAGAAAAAGGTCCTCTGGAGATTTTCATGTCGAGTAGCGTCTGTTTTAACTGCTCGCCCTTCGTATAATATTGTACCCCCGGTTTCGGTTCAGACTCAGGGGCGGGGTCGGCGGGCATTGTGGCTATAAGCTTTTCCATTTTTTGGATGTCTTCGGGAGAGACGTATCCACGTCCTGGACCGATCTGTTTATGTACGATTTGCGCACTGTTGCCTTTTCCTTGCACAATAGGAATTTTAGCGCTAGGATCATAAAGACTTCCTACGCGCACTGACCAATCGGCTGGGTTTTTCCCCACAGGTGCATCATCGACTGAGGTTCCATAGTTGGAGTCCGCAGAGCGCCGTAAGGATGCCTTGCCCTCCCAGATGGCTCTTCCGAGACCTGGGTAATCAGCAGCCGGATCATCAGGGAAGTAAGTATAATAAGGTCTCTGCTTCCCTGTTACCTTGATGTTTTTCAAATTGGGATTTTTAAAAGCTTTCTTAGGATCGGTCACGCCTGCGGAAGAACAATATGCGCCGACACATGCATAAAAAGCGGCTAAAGGAGGAAGCCCCAAGTCGCGTCCCAAACAATAATATTCGATCATCACGCCATCAGTGTGTGTGCGGCTCCATCGGGCATGACAAACGACGCCTTTTTGCCAGTGGTATTTTAGTTTGAATTTTCGTCCGCCTTGACCTAGAGCCCAGTATGGGGCGTTCCACTTGCGATTTATTTTAGCAGGATTAAAACGACCCCACGGAAACAATGGACGGTCAGTCTTAATTGCACCCCGGTGTGCGCGGTCGAGTGCCAGGCGCTTTGATTGCAGGTATCGGTTCTTGGCGCTGCCGCCTTTATTCTTGAGTGCATTCAGGATTTGTTGGGCTTTATCCGTACTAGACCAGGTTTTCCATTTTGAACGAGGAGAATTAATGGTGCAAGGAAACCAAGTGGAATCAAAGTCTACAAACTCACTGGCGAATGGGTTATGGGCACTATCCAACCACTTGAGCAGCTGGTATTGCCGTTCCATCTGGGTCATTCCTGGCATTATTCTTCCGAAGCCCTTTCCAAGCCAGCCCCAGCCTTTTATTCCTAAATCCTTAAAAAGTTTCGCACGATCGCGGGGCAAGACAGTGCCCCAAAATGCGTTCTTGAGCCCGATGGATTTCCCGCCCAGCTTCATGTATTTTTTTTGACGCTCGGGGTTGGTGGCGACGTAGCCTTTCCAACCGACGCAATTTTCCGCTCCGGAAGCCCAATTATTCGCCCAGTTGGACATTGCGACGTAACGGTTCCACGGCATCATACAGATTATTTCGCCTGCTCGTCCGTTCGCAAAATGCCAAGTTTGATTAGCCGACCAGTGTTTCTCACCAACTTTCACTCCTTTAGGGTTGATCTTGGTGTTAGGGTCCATAAAAATTTTATATGG
>Ga0098047_10000335_pt1 | contig 19128 bp, 15 predicted proteins | sample 12_taG_FD_92585 | JGI IMG/M metagenome (GOLD analysis project Ga0098047, IMG submission 92585) | Marine viral communities from the Subarctic Pacific Ocean - 12_ETSP_OMZ_AT15267 metaG | ecosystem: Environmental > Aquatic > Marine > Oceanic | place: Subarctic Pacific Ocean | collected 2015-01-16 | reverse complement strand
TGCTTTATTTAGATATACTGTAGAATCGGAATTTGAAGCTACTATACTCCCCGCTGCTATTTTATACATAGTATAAGTTAATTGACCTCCATCTTCAGGAGAAGTTACTGTAATAGTCCTACTAGCAGGAGGAATTGTTATAGCATTTTCAGCAGCCCCTAACGCTGTAGGAGTTGTAAGTTGGGCATTAGCAACTGCTGCTAACGGTCCTCGCATTCTTACTCCAACTAATTCTAGTAATTTTTGTACATTACTCCTATTCCTAGCTGTAGCTAAAAAGCTTTCATTAGCTAACATATCTGCTTTTAAAGAAAGAACAGCCCCCATATATGCTACAACTTCTACTAACATTACCCCTAGATCAGTCTCAGAAAAATTTTGATAGTCTAAAGGATATACGGCTTTAATATATTCTATAATTGAATTTCTAAGAGAAAGAAAATCAGAAGAAGCATAATCAATTAAAGTATCTTTCCTATCATCAGGAATAATTACTTTTTTCATAAAGTCTGATGTGACTGCCCCTGTAAAATTGGCTTGGCTCATGTTACTGTAACTCCTACATTGAATGGTGTATTATTTAGTTCTTCAGCAGACACCACCAAAAGAATGTCTAATCCCCTTCCTCCTTCTACATTTACTGTGTTAGCTTCAGTTATTGATAGTTTTATTACTGTAAGGTTAGGCATAAAAGAAGCTATCGCATTAGTAACTTCTTGTTGTATTTCTATAAATAATTCTTCTGTTAACTGTTCAAATACAAACTTTCGTAACGACATCCCAAATTGAGGAAACATAACTCTTTCTCCTTTTTCAGTAAGAATAAGTTGTTCTAGATTATTTTTTAATAGAGTTATTCCAGCCTGTTTTGGATAGTCCCCGCCCCCTTTGCTTTTTCCTGTGGGGAAAGCAAATCCATATTTTTTCTTACTTCTAGAAGTTAAATCTAAAGTAATTTGTTTAGGAGGTTTTACTCCATAAAGTGTTGTGCTTATTTCTGCCATTAGATGTTTATATTTTTAAAGTAAGGTGACTGAGTTCTATAATTTTTATTTATATCCTTAGCTGATAATGATCTATTGTAAAATTTTGTGCTTCCAACAAAACCATTTAATCCACTAGTCTTACCATGACACGAATTCATAAATCCGTTAGCAACAGGAAGATTAGAATCTCCTTCCCATCGTAATAACCCGTCTGTGTATCCTCCTCCTAATATCCACGGAGTAAATGGGGCTCTGTCGTTTAATTTTGGTCCATTAGTAAAAATAGCATTTTGAGTGGATATTGCATTGTATGTAAAAGAATTTAAACTAGAATCAACAGCGTCCCTGTTATAATATGTTGGTAACGCTAAGAAAGAATAATCATTAAAGGTTCCAAAAGCACTTTGTATACCAGACGCTCCCATTAATACTCCATCTAAATATATTGACATTGTATCAGAAGAGGGATCAACAGTATAAACTATATGCATAAATTGTCCTGAAACATCATTAAAGGACTTTCCATGAGATCCTGTAGTGTTCATATCAATTTTCATTTTAAACATATCAGAGTTATTAATACAGTAATCGGGGCTAATAAAGGAAATACCTGAACTGTTGTAAGAGGTAGTGGGAGCAGCAAAGAAACATCTATTTTCAACAGGGTTATCATCTTGATCATTACTTATATCTAAATTACTAACTACCTGACGATCTCTACTAAAGCCCATTAAGAATCCCCTTACATGCTCATTACTAAAAGAATTTTCTATTCTTTCTCCCGATACGGCAATGTCTTCATTAACTCCTCCATTATTTTCAGAACCTAATAAAATTCTATTGAAGGTTCCAGGTCCCCACTCACCATCAGGCTCAGAATAATCCGTACTAGAGGTATTTATTCCTGGAACATATACCCAACTTTCTACTGTGCCTCCCTCCATTCTATAAAATAAATCTCTAAAATCAGGGGAGTCTGGTAATCTTACAGCTTGTCCTAAAGAAGTTGTTGTTCCAGTAGAATTATATCTAACTAATCCTGTTAATTTTGGAATAGATAACCCAGAAACAAATACCGAAGAGGGTGTACTTGCTAATAATTTAGCATTATTACTAATAATTGGATTATCTGTTCCTAATCCCTTTTGTAAACTAGAGGCATTACAATTTAATACACCCCACTTCGATGAAGAAGCGTAAGGAGTTAAAGAAGGAAGTTCTGCTGTAGCCTCCATAAAATTGTATGCAGCAAATAACCCATCAGTTACAATATCATCAGTTAAATTAAGTAAAGTTGTCTTTTGATCTCCTGTTGTACTAGAATCAAAAATAATTCCCCCCGCTCCTATAGTTGGAACCATTAAATGTTCTGCTACTAATCCTGGCTCAGTCCCTGATGCAGAAACATACTTCGGTTTAAGAGGAAGAATAATATCTTTTACTTCTCCTTGTTTAAAAGTTAGATTCTTTTGTAACTCTAAAGATACTTGAACATTGTAATCTTTTAAATAAGTAAAATCATTAATAGGAATAGTTCCTACAGAAGGAACATCTGCGACTGATCCAAAAGAGCCTGGAGTTACTACAGCAATTTCAATCTGTTTCTTTCTCTTATCAATTTTTTCAGTATGTTTTGCGTTTTGAGATACAATAGCTTGCTGCATATTATAAATAATGGCGGTTCCAGAACCATCAGCCGTTGCCGTTTTTAAACTTGTATTTAAATCATTTATATGCTTATTTCTAGTTCCTATAAGTTGTTGTAGCATATGATCCCCATCATAATACGGAAGTAAAAAAGAACTAACTGAAACTATAGAAGGATCAAAAAGAGTATCCATAAAAGTACTTAATTCTTTTTCTCCAATAGCAACTCCTTTACCCCCTAAATTGGGAGCATAATCATGTAGATAACTCGTTACTGGGGGAATTATCTTGATTGGTACATCAGGAACTCCTCCTGTTTGAGAATCATAGTATAGACCATCAATGGTTAAAATAAATTGCCCTTGTTTAGCTTTTGGGGGACCATACTCTAGTCGGAATATTTCACTATCAGCATCAGTTCCCGTAATTAAATTTTGCCATTGAGCGGCAGAAGTATACCTAAGGGATGTTCCAGAGACTATCTGTGGTACATTGGGAATATCACTATTAATAATAGGTTCTAATGTGGGATCTAAGCGTCTAGCTTCAAATATTGAAGCAAGTATCTCTAACTGAGAATTACAATTATTTGCAAAATCCATAGATTGTTGCATTTCTGCTCTAGCTAACGCAAACTGTGTATCTGGATTTGGTCCTGCGGGACCAAACGACCCAACTCCTCCAGGAGGCTCAATGGGACCATCAGATAACCACGACCCTCCGTTATCTAAGCACTCCTGCTCTGTGCTGCCATCGGCTCCATAACAGATGGGGGTGGGGGGATCTAGCTGCCAAGTGCCTCCTGCGGCAACACAAGCAGCCTCAAAGGCAAATTGATCGCATTGTGCTTGCGGGACATCAGTACAACCCGTACAAGTGCCACCCTGACCCATACCCAAAGTAGCAGCCATAGCTCCGCTTCCTTTTTGAGACGCAAGCTGCTTTCTAAATTGATCTACACAATCTAATATACCATTAATTTGGCTTTGAGCCATATTTATATTATTGTACATTTGGCTTCCAAAAGCTAAAGCTGCCCCTAAAGAACCTATAAGACCTCCAATATTATTTAATAAGCCCCCATCATCTGTATCAGATCCCCATAAAGAAGAATCTCCTACAAATTTCCATCTACCTGTTTGCGTATCAAATTCTATAATCCCACTATCTAAAAATAACTTTTTTGTAATCATAGCAGTAGCATCATTAGCAGCATCTCTAGCGTCTTTTAAACTAGTAGCCATAGCTCCAAGTAGGTCAGAAGGGAGAACTGATAGTACAGCTTCTGTTATACTAATAATACATTGGGGGGCACCATAACCAGACCCAAGAGCATCTACAATAGTACCCCCTTGGCTTCCCAAGACCTTTGCAGCTTTTTCTAAATCGAATGTTGCCATTAGTTTAAGTATATTTTTCCTGACGGAGTGGAAAGATTAATATCTCCTTGTTGGGCAACTAGGTTAATATCTCCTTGTTGCGCTACTATATTTATATCATCTGTCTCAGATATTATATTTATGCTCTTATTAATTTGAACTTCCATCCTACCTCTAGAATTAATTTGTATTAGTGAATTATTTCCATTTGTACTAATAAAAATAGAGGGGATATCTTCCATAGAAGTTCCTGCTCCTTTATTAGCTGTAATAGTTACATCATTATTTTGTGCTAAAACATTGACCTTTCCCCAATTGGTAGAACCCGTGCTTGCCTTCTGTCCAGTAGATGTATTCACAATATCAAGATTTAACCCATCTACCACCCTTAAATCCATCTGCGAGCTTTGAGTAGTATATGAATGGGGTCCTTTACTCCACACATCTATAGAACGAGAAGGTTGATGAGGTGCAACACCCGTAGTCGCCATTTTTATGTGATCTCCATGCTCGTTTTGAAGTAAAATACAATCTTTTAAAGGAGAATCATCACAGGTTATAACCTTGCCTCCTGAACTACGCATTTCTATTCTTGTATTAAATTCATTTCCTTCATAAAGATCCGACATAGTAAAAGTATGTCCTTTTGGAGATTTCCATACATACTTCATAGGTCTAGCTCTGTACTTGTATATATCTGGGTCTGGGAGAATTCCTCCTGATTGAAACACTCCTTCAATATTAGATCCAGGAATTTGCTTCATAACATTAGGATTAGGGATAGAAGATATATAAATATATCTTTTTTTGCTAGTTATTGCAGGATCTCCGTCAGGGACTTCTGCGAATAAAACCATAGTGTCTACTTCAGGAATAGCCCAAAAGCCTCCTCCTCCCTTACCGTGATAGGGAGTAGAATAAGCAACAGCAACTACCTTACCCAAACCAGGATGCATTACTTGTATTTCTCCTGATTGCCAAGGATCCACTTCACTTGTTACAACCCCCATATACATCATAGGATACCCTTTAGTATCCTTCGCAGAAGAAAACTCCTTAGCCCCAATGAGACCGTGAGCTTTTAAAATACCTTCTACCTTCTTTTTAAATAAACTATTAGTTGCCATATGTTCTACTCATCTAAATCTCCAGCATCCCATGCCCCACCATAACTTTGTAAATTTATAAACTCTGGTCCAGGGCTTGTAGGTTGGTTCATGGGTTGTATTTTATCTGTTAAATTATTTACCAAACTACCCCCCTGTGCGGCTGCATTTAAAGAATCTCCTGCGGTAAATATCTCTCCTGTTTCTAGGCTTGCTTCAAGAAGGGCTGCTTCTTGTTTTTCTGTTAGTTCAGTTACTTTTTTATAAGAAGCAGGAGACATTCCAGGCTGTTTAATTAAAGTAAACTCAGAAAAAGCTTCTCTATTTGTAATAACATGTTTAAATCCCCAAAGATTCCAAAAACCAGAATAGATTGCCGTAGTAAAGGCACTTGTATTCCCCTTTACTCCAGCCATTCTTACTTCTCTTACATTCATTATAACAGGTCTAGCTGTAGCTTTTACTCCTGATAACCTGAAATAAGGGAGTGTTTTTACGGCTCCTTGAATAGTTTGTTTTGAAATAAAGTCTACCATTCTCTTTACACTTTCAAAAGCATTTACCCCTCCTTGCTCTGGTACTGTCATGGTAACTCCGCTATTATTTTTAGAACCTATAATGCCTAAAATCATATGCATAAAGTTGTTGTAATCTTGAGAGTCACCATCTTTATCTCTATTAATAGAAAACCCAAACATCTCTTTAGAAATATTACTAAGTTTACTTAGAGTATCATCATTAAGATCAAAAGCAGTTTTATTTTCTAACTCAAGTAATTTATTTATTTGATCAGGAGATAATCCTCCTTTATTAACAGTATCAGGGTGTGTATCTTTTTTTATTTTTGGATCAGGACCTGCTCCCGTTCCTCGTTGGTGGGACCTACCTTGTTCAGCTATAAAATTAAAGGATAATCCAGCTAAGTAATAAGGCTTTAAATCCATTTTCATAGATAAAATATTAGAATTAGGATATCCCGATCTAAACATAGGTACACCCGCAGCGACTAAATCTTGAACACTTTTGTCACCTATATCTAATTCAGTAGGTTCGAAAGTTTTATTAAAAGCACCACCTCCTACACCATAAATATAGTGAAATACATCTCGACAATAAGGAAAGAAGTCTGATTTACCTCTATCTTCTTCATCCACAATCATAGGTTCATCATTTCTTACAGAAAATCTTTCGGAATCAGCAGGATGCACATATTTTAAGAAGTTTGCGATTGCAGTATCTTCATGAAAGGTTTCCATAAATATAAGATGCCCATATATGAAATGATTTATCATAGTCTCCGACCCTATTAATAACGCAGGTTCATCAGCCGTAGCAATAACACCATAAGTTTCCAATAATTTAAGAATATTTCTATCTTGTTCCCAAATTACTTTAGGACCTATTTGTATTGTAGTATTTGCTTCTAAATCTCTTAAAATTCTATATAAAGTTTCTTCAAAATCTTCTTCGAACTTATTACTAAGACTAATTGCGTATTTAAGTCTAGTTTTTCCCTGATTTGGTCCTGGCATCAATGCTCTTCCAAAGAAATGAATTAAAGAATCAGACCAGTTCTCATTTCCACCACCAGGATCTCCCAGAAAGGAATCGTTAGGATCAAGCTCTTTATTAGCCGAAAAGCAAAGATTATCCGCATGAGTTACCCGCATTTTATCAGAAGCCCTTTCTTCACCACTTCGGGGGACCATTGTAAAATCAAACCCTAAAGATTCTATAAGCGTTTTTATTACTTGATAACCCCACACAGTTTTTAAACTTACTTCAGAATCTGCATATGATAATTGGGGATTTATATTAGTTTTAATATACTCCTTTTCACTTGAATCTAAATCGGCTTGTGAATAAAGTCCCGTCTTCGTACCATCCCAATGTCTTCCTTCGTTATTCTCTCTAACAGCGTCCGACTGAAGCACATCAGCTAATATTGTTTTTTGTAATTCAGCTAAACCTATATCTAAATTAGGAAGAAGAACTACTATATTGCCTTTTGGAACTTGTCCTTGAGATGCAACTGCGTGAGCGAAATCAGTTAGCAAAGATCTTAGAATAAGATGAATATCTCCTGGGATGTGATCTTCAACAAACCTATAAGGTCTTTGTTTTGTATCATCTGTTCCAAAGTTTTTATTTAACTCTCCGCTGTGTTCTTTTTTCCAAGCTTCAGCAAAACCCTTACCATAGTTTTGTTCATAAACATTTATAATATCAGAAACATACTCACTACTTCTCTGTTTTAGCGTTCCTTGACCAAAACGATTAAAATCTTTTATAGATATTTCTCTTTCAACATTTGCTTTTTTTCCAAACCCTGATCCTAAAGCCCCTTCCCTTTGTCCACTTCCTAAATCTCCTACACCAGCAACAAGAGTTAGCGTTAGAGTTCTAACTCCCATTGTATCGTATTCATTAGTAGCATCCATTACAATACATTGAAAAGGACCAGCCCATGTAGAAAAATCAGAACCCATACCATAAGCAACATATAATTTTGTAACCGACCCTGCTCCTAACTTTTTTCTTTCGCTTTCTATGTATTCGTTTAGTTGTTTAGCAGTAGCATCTTCTACTTCCTTTTCATATTTTGTTTTATCTGTACCTTTAAAAACTTCCTTCCTATATGCCCATGCTCCTGGAAACATTTTTGGATTTATTTGTATAATTTCACCTGAGACACACTCACCCCTAGCAATATAGTCGGGGGGACACTCAGTAAGATAAGGTTTAGATACATTAGATCCTTGAGCATCTGTTATTCGACATTTTATAGGATCGGAATATCTCCACCCCCCAGAAGCATCTTCTACGGCATCAGAAAGTTTTATTTGATAGTGACCGAAAGGCACCATACGATTTTTGTTTGGATTTTGGTTTGGAGGAGATCCGTTCCAATCCAATCTTCTAGGCCAAGTAGTTCTTCCTGCATAGTCAGGAGTATAACCTACTAGAACTGAGTCCGTTTTTGCATCGTTTTCTTCTTTTACCGCATCAAAATTTTCTCCGTAAGCGTCCTGATACCAATCGCTATAAGGAGAATCCAAAAAATCGTCTTTTGTTTTTAATTCATCTAAATCTACAGAAAAGGCTTCCATAGCCATACCTTCCATAGAAGCATGTTTTAAAAATCTATTCTCAAACTCTACTTCAGGATCTATAAACTTTATCACAAAAGTAGGAGCATTTCCTCCCGCACCACCATCTCTATAACCATAGCTATGCTCAAAACTTACTATATTTCTAGGACTTTGATATCCAAATAAATATGCTTCAGGATGACCCTTTACATAAGTAGTAAAATCTCCAAAATCACTACTCTTTTTGAAGATAAAATCTACAGCACTTGCCTCAAAAGATACTAAAACATTAGCTCCTACGGTGCCTCTTTGAAAGTCCTGCAAAACTTAGTCCTTAGGTAATAGTAGCTGATTTCCTACTTTTAGAGCTTCAAAAGGATCATTAAGACTATTAATAATCATTAGCTTCCACCACGAATCAGTATCTCCAAAAAATAGTTGTGAAATAAGATCAGGTCTAGCTTCGTATCCTGCGGGAACTCTACCTAAAGCAAACTCTCCTTTGGATGCGTCCTTAATGTAATTATCAAAGGATTCACTTCCTAAAGTAGATATAACTGTTTTCCCCTTATGAAAATAGGTAACTGCTCCTTGTTTATACCTTGAAGTTTCTAAAGGATTTGCGTTTGAATTTGAAAAAACCATAATATTGCTCTTAACTGTTTAGTATAGGAAGAACATCTAAAGTTCCACCAATTTGATTATCGTTACTAGTTAAAACAGCTTCCCAACCAGCCAAATTTTCTCCCTCAATAGAATTAACTTTAGAAGCATTAAATTGACCAAAATCTCCTGCTCGTATTTCTTTTAATTCCATATCTATTTTTATTACTCTAGGTATCATAGTATCTTTATCATACCCCGTGTTTGGGTCGAAAGCTATACTATAATTAGTAACAATACAAGGAATATTCCTATAAAGTATTCCATGAGTCAGTTTTACAATAGGAGGACCAAATACGGGGTTCTGTACATTATTATAGACTGAAGATCTAATTATATCAATCCAATACACTAATAAATCCTTAATAGTATCACTCCCGTCCACCTTAGAATCATGCCACCACGCATCATATCCTTCTGGTGTAAGAGGATATCCTAATTCTTGTAATGGAAGTCCTTCTGTCTGTCCAACAAAAGGAGTAGGACTATATTTTTTAGTGTAATCAGAAGATTTAGGACTAATAGCATCATACGCTCTCCCCTGGGATCCAGCAAAAAAAGATTCTTTAGCTTCTTTTGTTCCCATAGTTTTAGGAGATAGACGACCTCTATCTGTATTTAACATAGCAGCTAAATGGGGAAGAGTTAAGTTGAAAATAAGATTAAACCCTCTAGCATCTGATCCTAAGTAAGCAAACAACTCACTAGCTCTGCTTGTCGGTTTATAGCTTGCGTATCTTGCTGTTTTAGATTCTCTAATCTCGGGATCTTCAAAGAAAGGAAGTCTCAATATTCTAGGAGGAGCCGTAGGATCTATTTCGTTTGGATATTCAAATTGAAGATATGATTTTTGTTCTAATAAAGAACTTTTAATCAAGTTTGTTTTCATAGATTCAGCAGCGGTAGTCATAGATCTCACTACACCGTTCCTAATTCCAATTCTAGTTTCCTCCATCCCCACAACGGTATTTCCATTAAGATCCATAAATCATCCCCCTTCTGCTGTTTCTATACTGTTATTTGCTGCCATCTCTGCTGTATTTACTTCAATACTTTCATTAGTTTTATTACCAGCCTCAATAGCACCAGCCAGTTTATCTATTGAAGCTTTCATAGAACCTCCATACAGTTGATCTTTCATTGCTGACCTAAGTTCTTCATTTGTAATTCGCAAATAAGAAGTAGACTTATTCATACCTTCATTAAAAGCACCAATTTCAGCCTGTATTCTTTCTTCCTGTCTTTTATGTAAATCATCTCTAATAGCTTCATCTCGTTGATAAGCTCGTTGTTCTTGTCTTTTCTTCCAATATTGTAACCCTTCCCATGCAAGAACTCCAACAGTTAATATTTGTCCTGCTACTGGAACCATATTAGCTGCGGCTACTCCAGCTAATCTTTTCCCCATAAAACTCCCGAATGTTTTAGCTGCGCCCCTACCAAATATTCGCTTTACTCCTGGACCTATAGCTTTACTAGTTCCTTTTAATAATCCAGATGCTCCTTTAGAAAGAGCCCTATCTAATCCAGATCCCTTTCCTAAAAATTGACCAAGTTTGCCTACTCCAGGTATCTTTTTAAACATCTTACCCATTCCTCCATCTGGAATCATCTTCGATACTCCACCTAAGAGGTCTTCAGTTTGAATAACATACATGGGGTTTCCTTGAGTTCCTAGCTTACCTCCTCCCATGCCGAGAATACCTCCCCCTCCTCCTTTATCCTTCCCGAAACCATACTTAAGGGCTCCAAATATACCTTTATCTTTACTAAATAAAGTAGTAATCATGGGGAGTAACCCAGCAGCTAAACCAGCCGCACCCATAGCTCCTGCTCCTCCTATATCGGCTCCTACCCCCATAGAGGCTCCCACGCCTCCCACACCTAGCATAGCTGCGCCACCAAGCATTCGGGAAAGATCAGGACCACCTTTTGTGGTTGCTCCTGCTAACAGTCCTCCGAGACCCCTCTTCATAGCAACCGCAGCAGCGGATATCATTACACCTTTAAGAATTCCTTGAAGGATAGGAACAAACTTTTTAACTTGATCAACAAGTACAGGTATATGTTCTGAGAGAGAAACTTTAATAGGAGTCATAATCTCATCTTTAAGTAGAGTTAATGTTTTATTCCATTCTTGTGATATTTCTACTTCTTTCCTTTGCTCATCAGTCATGGCTTCTTGTTGCTTAAACAACTGTAAAGCAGCAACGGCACCTTCTCCGTATAGCCTACCAAGCTGATCCATAGCTACCGTCATGTTTACCCCATTTGATTGCATTTCCGAAACAATTCCTTGTAATCGAGAACCTTGTTTCATCGCCGCTTCACGCAACATATTGGCATTAACATTTCCTGTCATTACTTCATGCTGTATATCTTGAACTCCTCCAAGCACAGCTTGAGAAACAGCAGCACCTCCAACTGCGGTTAAAGATTTTGTAAATTGCGCTACTAGTTTTTCATTTCCAGCACCCGCTTGGGCAGTAAACTCTGTTACTGCGTTAGTCATATCCTCTCCAATACCTAATGCAGCAAAGGTTCCAAAATTACTAGCAAGTGCATCCAATCCAGCTACCAAACGATCAGTAGATATCCCATACTGCTGACTGAGAAGAACCATATTTTTAGAGGACTTATCAACAGCAGCAGCATCCATACTTAAATGCGTCTCCATCCTTCTCTGCGCTCTAATTAATCCAGCAGTATTTCCTCCTAAAGCCTCAGTACGAGCCGCAGCTATAGAGGTATGCTTTCCTAAATCTTTCATACCAATATCAGTTTGCTGCATGGTAGTTTTAAGGTTAGCAGTAAAACCACCCATAGCAGTACTCATATCACCTGGGAATTTACCAATTACTTCATCAACCTCCATCCCCAGTTGAAGGGCTGAGTTTTGGGTCTCCATTGCTGTCTGCAATCCTTCTCTTAAAGCAGTTGATAATAAATTAATAGGACTAGCAAAATTTTTAATATCGGTTGAAAATTTCCCCCCCAGGGTGCCTATGGAATCATGGAGACTCCCCATCGTACCCCGTACAGTTTTCTCAGAAGCAGAACGACCTTGTAAAGCTTTACTATTTGCTGCTAATGCCTTTGCTTGCCTACCATAAGCAGGATTACCTTGAGCTAAAGCTTTATTTAAATTAGAAACAGCTTCTGTTAAGGCCAAACTTGCTGCTACAGCTTGTTCATCATTCTTCTGGGGCATTTTCGGTTTCCTCTCTCTCTGAAATAGCTTTTTGTGCTTCTGTTAGATTTATATTCCAACAAAACTCCATTCTATCTAATCTATAAGTTCTATAAACTCCTGATCCTAATACTGCAAATAATCCCTTCTTTACTTTTTGAGATATATTTTTTAGCTTCTTCCTATTTTTATATAGGGTTTTAAGAACAATATCAATAACTGCCTTAGAGGAATACTCAAGTCTGAAGCAAGCTACGATAACAGCATGAGTAGTTCTGGTCCTCCTAATTCCTTGAGGTTCGTACTTTGAGGCAACAACTAAAATAACTCGTTCTCTACCACCAGCAAACCTGCCCATAGTACTCCTCATCTGACCACCAGGAGTATAATTAAATATTATTATCTCTCCAGGTCTAAATCTGCTAGTTAGTCTGGGTATTCTAGCAATTATAGTACTAATCTCTTGTTGTTCAGAGAATATAACCTCAGACGGTGCCCGTTCTGGGGAATAACTTTTTAAAAATTCTTGAATTGTTGGTGAAAATTGAGTCATGGGTTTCTATCATATTATATATATATTCAAACATGAATGACTCTCTAGATATAGAAATTATTGATTTTATTGATTTAATAAATCATACATTGAGTAATTCATTTATTGAGTTATGGAGATATAAGTATTCTGAAAAATTTATAAAGCACTTTCAAATAAAAATACTTCATTCTCTTTCTAACCAAAAACCTCTTAAACTTAAATCTTTGTATGTTTACTTAACAAAGAAATGTAAGTACTCTGAGGAGCAGGTTGATAACTTCTTTGATTCTATAAATATAGATCTTTACAGACCCCTTATAACAGGAAAAATAAAATGATTAACTTCTTAAAAGATATGGCTTTGGCTAGGTGGATTTGTAGCGATGCGTTTGAAGATAACTTAGATTGGACTTGGCAGATTGTTAATGGTGTTGTTATGTTAATTATTATTTATATTTGCTTTTCTACTGTTTGGATTGTGAATTTTTCTTAGCTTTCTTAGCTTCATCTAGTCGTTTCTCAACTATGTTGGCTGGATGGAATAAAGGGCAAACATACTTGTACCCACACCAGTTGCAGTACTGGTTCTGATTAGGACACATATCTGCGTTCTTGCTCTTCCTAATCTTCCAGACCTCATCGACTTTCTTCCGCAGATAAGCAGCTATCTGTGCGTTTGAATAGTTTACTGATACCAAAGTATCTGTGAGAGGATAGTAGTGGGCTACTGTAATATTCTCTATGGGTGTTTCATACAGTTTATGAACCGCAAAACAGTATCCCTGGAGTTGATCGTCTTGAAACAGATCAAACTTAGTTTTTTGTCTCTTACTTGTTTTGTAATCAATAACTAAGTAACCTCCATCCTTTCCTCTAATCACCCTATCAATGATGCCATTGACAGAGATATCGTCTTTAACGGTTACTTCATACACTTGCTCAGTAGCTCCTGCTTCGGCAAGTTTAGAATTGAAGTTTAGGAAATTTCTTAGACAGATATCAATCTTAGGAGTGTAGGAAGAATTAAACTTATATTTACTCTTCTGCTCCTTAGCGTGTCCCTGTAACTCTTCTAGAGTTTTACAAGCAACACCCTCTTCTAAAATTTTATGGATGTAAGATCCAAAGTGAAGTGCGTCCCCATTTGTCTGATCCTGAGGAACTCGTTTAACATAGCGATATAAATATTTTAGCTTACACTCTAAAAATGTGTTCGCTTTCGACTGTGATATAGTGGTACAAAACATGATAGCCTCCACCGTAATTATAGAGTACTTAACTTCAAAATTTGAAGGTATAGGTAAATTCTCATCTAATGAGCAAGAATTCTTAATTCCCTCTATATTTAGAGATAATGATTCTCGACTTAAACTAAGTATTAATGTTGATACAGGGCTGTGGCAAGATTTTCTTTCTAGTGAGACTGGTAATTTTATTCAACTCTACTCCATTCTTGAAGGAAAGAGTTATCATGCTTCTGAATCAGAACTCTTAATTAAGAGTCTCTTTAAAAATGATACCAAAAGAATCCCCCAGATAAAAGAAAAGATTAACAAAGAATCTAAGTTCTCTTCTAATCTTATAAAAATTAATAGTTCCTCCTGTTACTCAGAGGAACCCCTAGTCCAAGAAGCGTGGTCTTTTCTTTTTGAAAGAAAATTATTAGATTTAAAAGAAGATAAACTTTTCTATTTTGTAGAAAAAGAAGGAAGGTACAAGAATAGGCTGATCATTCCTTTTTTAAAAAATGAGGTAATGTTTTATTTCCAGGCCAGAGCCTTAGGTGATGCTTTCCCCAAATATCTTAATCCGTCCGTAGACGAAGACATTCTAAAGCCTTCTACCATACTATACCCATATGATGAGGCAGGAGCTTCCCTAGTCGTCTGTGAGGGACCTTTCGATGCTATCTCTCTACAGTTACAAGGAATTAATGCTACCTGCACAATGGGCTGTAGTGTCTCTGAGATTCAGATGGAAATACTTAAAGACTTTGAAGGGGAAATCATTTTAGGGTATGACAACGATACAGCAGGATGTAGAGGGATTCAGAAATTCGATAGATTACGCAAATGCAAGATGTTGGGAGAGATCTCTGTATGCACTCCTCCTCCAAGATTCAAGGACTGGAATGAGGCTCATGTAAAGGATTTTGATCTAAAAAAGTGGATAGACCAAGAATCAGTTAAGTACGATTACGAGTATAAGATTCTTAATTCTCTTTAGAATTATTTCCGAGGGGGGTCTCCCCCACCTTTTTTACACCATTTTTCAACTTCTCTACATTTTTTCTTTTCTGGATCATCGACACCCACAGAGTCTAAATAATCCAAAGTAGAAGTAAGTAAAGTATCTAATTCAATATCCGTTAGTGTAAATTCGTTGTTGTTAGTGGATAACTTAAGTAGAAGGTTTATTGGAGCAGGAGCCTGTTTAGCGGTAGATTTTCCGTTTACCTCAAACGCAGGCCAGTCGAATGTCCCACCGCATGGTTTTTTAGTACAATCCTCGCATTTTTTTGCAAACTGCCATGACACAGATTGAAAAGGTGCTGCCATCCAATTCCAAACTTCCCACCCATCCAGTTCGTATGCTGAATGCAAACAGCGTATTTGCTCTTGTAAAATTATATGCCAAGAGAATGTTCCATCGGCCCCATGCCCACCCATACCAATATCTAGACTCCCCCAATGCTGGCATTCACAAGGTATTTCTGTTCCTGTTTGTTCAGCAAATTCCTTTGCTGCCTTTAGTGATCTAAATGTAGAGAATCCCTTATTATTAACCCCAGGTGTTGGTAAAATAAACATAATAAACTCCTTAGAGTATCACTAGAGTAGGATCCCAGTTTGGACAGTATACACTAGCCAAACTATTAACTGAACCATTAAATTGTGAGAGCCAAGTAGCAGAGGTATCCTGTCCGTTTGGTAAAACATAAGTTCCTGGGAGATACGCTGCGGTAGCATCCATAGTCTGATGACATACCCCTTCTTCTCCATCTATTCCAGATACCCTAGTATATCCAGCAGAAACAGTATACAGAAGTCCAGATGTACCCCAACCCCCTGAAACACTATCTGAGAAATAATCTATATCGTGAAATAAAGTTAATCCACTCGCAAAAGACTGATCTCCTATTTGTTTGCGAGTAGTTACATCCATATGATATAGAATCCAAGAACCTTTTATGGATCCACATGAGGATGCTATTAAGTCGTCTCGCCACTCCCACACTCTTTCCCACCACCCATTTAGCGTTTGGGTGGTTTCTGTCCATATCATGTACCCAGTACTGCTGGTGTTTCCAGAAGTACTCATACCAGTTCCAGGTCCATACCTGTTTACGGCTTGTATAGGGTGGAAGGGCTCGTCGGGCATTGAGGGCATAATATATTTCTCCTATTATACTAATATATAGTTTTAAAAATTAGAAGAAATATATTATTTTACTATAAAATGGAAAAGAGGACTAAGAATTAATTCATCAATTAAATTAAATTTAATCTGAGCAGTATATGTTCCTGTTACTGATCCACCACCACTAGCAGAAAGAACTGTTTGAATAGAGGTAGTATCTAAAGGAAATATTACAGTATTGTCAGTTGTAATACCGACAAGTGCGCTTACAGTTGCATTATCAAAAGCAGAAACAGTTACCCTTGACGGTAAATTCACATCTTCATTTAATTTTACAATTTCTACTTGAGCGTTTGTTATAGCAGACTCTTTAAATATATTAATAACACCCTGATCTATATTTCCATTTTCTACTGTAATATCGTTTGTAAATTTAAGATTAACTTTAGATCCTATTTTTATGTGCCTATTTGCTAGGTGAGTCCTAGTTTGTAGTAGAAGAGGCTCTGTTAAAGTAAAAACAGTATCTCCATATAAATGGAAATTATTTATAAGAGTTTGGAATTTACTACCTTCCGCTATTTTTACTGTCCAAACATCTACATAATCCTCAACAGAGGAGGCTGTATTAGGTAAAGCTGATCCTTGCCAATCTCCACTTAAGTTAATAAGTCCATCTAGAACACAAACATAAGTTCCTACACCCGTTCGATAAACACTACTTGCAAAGTTATCGTTGGTTGCAGTATACTCATCAGGATCGAAAGCATCAAAATCTACATCGGTAATATCCCCTGACGGAGCAAACCTCATGTACGGACTAGCTGATGACAACACTAACCCATCAGACCCTATGGTAGTTGCGATATTATTAGCGTTAAGATCAGATTTTTTAAATATCATTACAGAGCTTACTTGATATGGATCAATGTATACTCCGTCATTAACAAAAAAAGTTTGCAATCCCACTCGCTGAAGAACGGTTGGTCTATTTCCCCTATCTACTAGATTGTGCCCGTTTAATTTCATTTTCTTCTCTTTTTAATTCTTCTTTAAATAATTTTAAGAACGCTGTTCTTTCAGTTCTGGTAAGCTCTTTTACATCTTTATAGGTAAACCCTACCCTATGCACAAGTATATAGGCTTCTAAAAGCAATTCATCTAGATCAAGTGTTTGATCTAACTCAGCGTAAAAAAATCGGTGCCGATAGGCAACTCCGAAATTTGGATATGACCACAGCTATCACACTTTACTTGGCCTTTTGTATCCAAACCATAATCAGAACCAAAAATATCATTCATTAAAAGATGTACATCTTTTGAAGGTAATTTTTGAATAACTTTACTAATAACAGCTTTATTATCATGTCCATCAATAGACACAACAAATCTCCATAAATTATCCATTACTTTTGCACTATTTGTAATATAAACTTCGTCTTGCACTCTGGGGAAACGGACCTTTGCGGTCTTTCCAATAGCTTCAAGAAAAAGATCTCTAGGATCTTCTAAGTCTTCTGGAATAAGTTTTATTCTAAAACTTCCTATATCGTAAGTAACTACATTTTTATTATTACAGGCATCACATATAAGATTTACACTATAATTGCTTCCAAAAGATACTTCTCTAATCTTCATTAGTAAATAAAGTTTATCAAATTGAAGAAGCTGAGTAACATCAATATTTGACACGCATCTTGTCAAAAGAATATTAATAGAGTCTTTAGTAGCAGCCTGAACGATTGCCTTTTCGTCTGAAAAATTCATAGGTCTAATTTTAATCCCTTCTGCTGGATCTTTCAAACTATAAAATTTTGATCTAGAAGGTAAATCTATAACTTCTTCTAGTTCAGAAGGTAAATTTTCTAATATGTTATCAACAGCTTCCGCTACATCAGGCTGCTTACTCAATGTTGTTTCGTTTTCCATAATAATATCCTTATAAGAGGCAAAGTCTATCTATAATAGTAGAAATGAAGATACATGTAGGAAATTTAAAATCTAAAATTGAAACAGATAATCCTCAATTACTTAATGCTTTAATACAGCTATATAGTTTTAAAATTCCCGGATCTGAATATTCTCCAAGATATAAAAGCCACAGGTGGGACGGTAAGAAAAGATTTATCTCTGGAGGGGGTATTTTTAGAACAGGCTTACTGTCTAAAGTAATAAAGGATCTAGAAAAAATTGATTGTACTCCCGAAATAACATATTCTTATAAAAAACAGATTACTCACGGTTATTACGATATTGATAATTTTTCCTTTTACGATTATCAAGAAAAACTTATAAAAAAAGCTTTAGAGTGCCAACGAGGAGTAGTTAAGTCTCCTACTGGTTCAGGAAAAACTTTAATTATGGCAGCCCTCGTAAAAGCATGGGCTGGGAAGAAGATGGTGTTATTATTCAATGCAAAACAATTACTCACACAAACTTATAAATTTCTTACTGATACCTGCGGAATTGATAATGTTGGCCTATGTTACGGCGAAGGTTATATTTATGGGGATATTATGCTTTGTACGGTCCAAAGTATCGAAAAGATCCTGGACACTCATCTTAAAGAAACTGAAGTGTTGATGGTAGATGAGTGTCATGAGTTCGCTAACGGAAAACTTACCTTAGCAGCTATAAGAGCTTTTCCTAAGGCAAAAATTCGTTTAGGATTTACCGCTACACCACCAAGAGAAAATATAGCTAGATATAATCTAGAAGGAGCCCTTGGAGAAGTTTGGGAAATAGTTGAAACTTCAGATTTAGTAGAGTCAGGAAAATTGGCAAGACCTATCATTCAATTAGTTGACAGAACATATGCGGCAAGTGGGGCCGATGAAGATTTATCCTATTTAGAAGTATATGAACAATACATCATTGAAAATGATATTAGAAACAAAATAATAAGAGAGATTGTAGATGACATTAAAAGAAAAAATAAAAGAGCCCGTATCCTTATTCTTACCAAATCACTTGACCATGGAAGAACCTTGGAAAACTTACTTGGAGGGGACTGTCAATTCTTGGAGGGGGCTAATACCATTGGAGAAAGGTATAACAGTATATCTAGATTCAGAAGATGTAGAAATTCTAGCATCCTCATTGGCACTAAAATACTCCAAACAGGCATTAATATTGAAGAAATAACCCACTTTATTAATGCGAGAGGGATG
>Ga0098047_10000333_pt1 | contig 19145 bp, 23 predicted proteins | sample 12_taG_FD_92585 | JGI IMG/M metagenome (GOLD analysis project Ga0098047, IMG submission 92585) | Marine viral communities from the Subarctic Pacific Ocean - 12_ETSP_OMZ_AT15267 metaG | ecosystem: Environmental > Aquatic > Marine > Oceanic | place: Subarctic Pacific Ocean | collected 2015-01-16 | reverse complement strand
TCTCGTCAAGATTATGTAATATAGCTTTTTTCACACAACACTCTTTATATATTTATCATTTAACTTCTGATAATCTTCGATACTATTGACCCAAAAATGACATTGAAAAGTAACGGTGGTCCACCCCTTTTGGCTGCACAGTTTGCATATATGTGAAAGTGCAGGCGGAAGAGACGAAAAGTTCATTTCATTTATTTTAGATTCTTCTTCATCGGTTAGTATCTTTACATTCCCGCGAGTATTAGTTCGAGACAACTCAGATTTTTGAAATGGGCCCGGGAGACCTAGAGATCCTTTATAGGCCATTATGCTATTCTGTTTTTTAACGTTAACTCTATCCGGATAATTTTTAAGAGCATATGTAAAATATAACTCAAAATTTGCCATCTTACCAGGACAAGTTTCATGGTTATTATCACCTGTGGAAGGGTGACGGAAAGGCCAAAGATATTCATATTTTTGGCATGTCACGTCCAACGCAGCTTCCCAAAATTGTTTTTTATGGATATTTTCAACAGTTTCAACCATTTTCTTAACAATAAACTTTTCCTGCAAGATCCAATGCGCTACACCAGATTCATAATGCTGTCGATGTAATCCCGGGATTATTTTACTTATATATTCATAATACGGAGCAGTCCCATCTGCAGGGCTAGAATTCAATAAAGCTTTGCCGTCTTCTATTAGGGAAACGGGCTGCAGAAAAATAGTATCAGCATCGAGGATCAAAGTATAATCCGAAGGTCCATCAACCAAAACAGATGCATATCCCTCCAACAAATCTGCATAATACCATGAAGTCCGCCAATGTGCCCCTATCTTATCGGCTACGTCAGCAATCGAGAAGGGTAAATTCTCTTCAGGATACCAAATCGCAGAATCAGTTAATTTGGCTTTAGAGATCACATATACATTTTGAACTCCTTCGACATATTTTCTAACAGCATTGATACATAAATCAAGTGTATGCACATCTTTTTCATGAGCAGGTATTATTACATCAATCACCCATCATCTCCTTAAATATTTTTATGTGTTCATAAACAGTTTCAACTTCAGAACCAGATGAACCTCTAGCTGTCTGAAGTGTATATATACCGTTATATTCAATTTCTTTCAAAACTTTAAAAATTAGACTAAAATTTGTATCTCCGGTTAAAGGATGAACTGTTTTTGCATCGAATGTTCTATCTTTCAGGTGTACATTATCAATTTTATGTTTCACCAAATTAATATATTCTTTATGATCAAACCCACATGAAGTTATATTCCCAGTGTCATACGTGACAAAAAAATTATCACGTAAATCAACAATCTCCAAAAGCTTTTCTGATTCCAGTTCCGCTTCAAAAGAGAAATTTAAATTACTATATGTATCAGCAATTGGCAACATCAGCTTAATAAAGATATCTCTGTTTTGTTTATCTCTTACACTGCTATTTTCAAGCAACGGAATTGTTATATTTTTGATATCGTTCCTAACAGCAGCGTTGCATATAGGAGCCAAATTACTTTCAAGTTCTCCAAATATACATTTATCAACCAAGTTATCTGCACAAATAGAATTTATTGGATACCCATTTAAACTTTCAAAAAAAATTGGATTATTTTTAAAAGACTCTTTAGTAACGATCCAATCAATATGAGACAAGCCAACCTGCTCTAATAAATCGAATTCTCTTTGCCAATTTTCTGGACATTCTTGAAACCCTTTCAAAGGTGGAGAAAGCCTTCCTTGTATTATTCCAATCATGTTATTATCCAGCCTCCATCAACTGATAGTACTTGTCCGGTTATATATTCTGAAGCATCTGAGGCCAAAAATACTGCTGCTCCTTTTAGATCTTCAGGCTTTCCATACCTTTTTAAACAAGTTTTATTTGACAATCTTTCTAAAATTTGCTCATCAGGAGCATTATAGGAATCATAATTAACGTTTGGAAAAGCTCCTGGGGCAATTGCGTTGCATCTAACACCATATTTTCCATAAAAAGCTGCCACATATTTAGTTATCTGAACTAAAGCGGACTTTGCTGCGCCGTATGAAGCAGGATTAAAAGTGTCCAACCCTTCATATAAATTTGGATCTGGCGAGACCAAACCGTACATAGAACTAATATTTATTATTGATCCGCTTTCTTGTTCTTTCATTTTTTCTGCTATTATTTGCGTTGCTAGAACAGGCCAATATATCCCACTCATAAGACTTGTTATCCACTGTTCCTTTGACATATTTTCAAACTTTCCCGAAGGGTCATTAAACCCAGTCCTCTGACTAAATTCATAAGCATTGTTAATGAGTATATCAACAGTGTCGTTTTTTTCTATAGTGTCATACAACGCTTGTTTGAACTTGTGATCGTCATGCAAATCTACATCGTGATAATCAACATTTTCATTGCCATACTTATCAGATAAACTTTCATACAAGTTTAAAATTTTACCACCACGTCCATACAAGTCTACTTTCGCACCCGCATCCAAAAGAGATTCAGAAAAAGTTTTTCCTAAATAACCTGCGGCGCCAGTAACAATTGCTACTTTATTTTTTAAAGAAAACATCATAAATTCACTGCACACTAAACCTATTTATTTTTACCTCTTCTGATATCATGCCAGAATCGAAAGAAATTGTTATGACAATATATCTAGCCAATTCTCCTGGTCCAATAAAGGTGGAAAAATCTTGATTTTCGACTTTTTTACCCATGTCAGTTTTAACAGAGCCTGGAGAGAAACAAAACGTTCTTATGTTGTAATCTTTTAACTCATCATGTAATGATCTTGAAAACCCCAATAACGCATGCTTTGAAGAACAATATAAAGATGTGTTTTTATATCCGCTGTATGATGACGATGAGCCTATATTAATAATCCTCCCCCACTCCCTTTGAACCATGTCTGCTGAAAATACTTTGGAAAGGAAAAATGGCGCTTTAACGTTAACATTGAAGCATCTGTCAAAATCCTCCAATGTTGACCGTCCTACCTTTTTAACAATAAATTCTCCGGCACAATTCACCAATACATCAACTGATTCAAGTCTCTCTCTGACATTTGAAACAAGTGACTTTAGATCGTCTTCTTTATCTAAGTTACAAGATTTATAAAAAACTTGAAGATCTTCCCCTATTTTTAGAATCTGTTCTCTTAAGATCTTAAGTTTTTTCTCGCTTCTACCAGTTAAAAACAAATTACATCCAGCTTTAGCAAACTCTATAGCCAAATTTTGCCCAATACCTCCAGACGCACCAGTTAGAAGCACATTTTTTTTCATCAACGAATTTGTAGCAATAATGTACATTATAAAGTGTCTATTTTACGCAACTTTTTGGATATTGTCTTTTCCATATAACTAACTTTCTTAACTCCGTCGCCCATAGCTTTCTCAATGGCTCTTACGTTCCTAACAAGTTTTACAAGTCCAGGAAGCTCTAAAGATGCAGATTGATCAGAGCCATACATAGCACGATCTAGTGTGATATGACGTTCAATAGAACTCACACCTAGAGCAGCGGTTGCAACAGTTATAACTATTCCTGGTTCGTGACCAGAATACCCCACTTCACAACCAAAATAATTTCTTAAAGTATTTATAACTCTAAGATTCTCATCTTCTACAGGAGTTGGATAAGTGCTGTTACAGTGCATTAGTTCATAGGGACATTTTGATTTTTCAAACACTTCTACTGCTTTTTCAATCTGAGAAATAGTACTCATTCCTGTGGAAATAAATGTATGTTTTCCCTCTTCGGCAATCATCTCTAAAAGCTTCTTATTTGTCAACATAGCAGATGCAACCTTATTATAATTTAAATTGTATTGCCTAAGAAATATTTGACTTTCTAAATCCCAAGCCGAAGCTAACCACTCAATCCCCTTCTCTTTGCAATACGAATCAATCACATCGTATTGTTTTTTATTAAATTCTAACCCCTGCTTTTGTTCGCGGTTCGTAGTTCCCCATGGACTTTCACGTGATTTATCCAACTCTTCTTTAGAATAAACCAAATCAATCGTCCTCTTTTGAAATTTTACCGCATCGCAGCCGGCAAGAACGGCGCCGTCGATCAGTTTTTTTACAATGCCTAAATCACCATTATGGTTGATACCGACCTCGGCAATAACAAATATTTTACTCACAATTTCTCCTTAAATGTTCTGATATGAAATCAAATTTAGATCCTATTTGACAATCTATTATATCAAAATCGTGCTGATTGTCGATATCAATTATTTTTTCGCTTATATATGGATATATTTTATCACCAAGTGTACTGTTTTGTTCAATAATTTCTTTTTTAATTATATCAAAATGTCCATTTGGGTGATAACATGCTGGAAAACTTTGCCTAGGCAAGTTTGTTGAGTCCTTTTTCATATTATCAAAGACAGTTTCACAATACCCATCAATTATTTTATAGCCCTTATAAGGTGGGTGACTTTCTTCTACAGATCTCAGACATGAAAGGCTAGCTTTATTTTCAAAATAAAATTCAACTGCCTTATCAACATAATTTGGGTTTCTCATTGGCTGTGTAGGCCTCAGTAATAAAACTTCCTCAATATCTACATTTTCAAAAAAATGTTTTAAAAAATCATAATCTGGAGATTCGTCTGTTGAATATTCTTTCGGTCTTAAAAATGGAACTTTTGCTCCATATTTTTCTGCTATTCCAGCTATTTCTTTAGAATCTGTAGAGACATAAATATCACTAACATTCTTACACAATTTTGCAAAGACAATCGAATAAGCTATAAGTGGATGATTATTTAATAATTTTATATTTTTCTTGGGCAGTCCTTTGCTACCGCCTCTTGCAGGGACAATTGCGTCAATCATCTTGTTGGAAAACCTTGTAGTGTGATAAATCTTTATACTTATAAGACCCGCCGCAATCTTCATTTTCTTCCGGGAGATTGTCGAAAAGCACTAATCCTCGTGCAGCCTGTTCTGGTGGCATATACATATTCCACCCTAGTATAGTTGGCTCTGGCATTTCATCATGAGGAAAATGTCGGTCGCGACCTTCATACTCAGCCAACTTGAACCATTCATATGCATCTTTGTTATCTGTTAGAATCATTCCGCCTTTGGCGATGGGAAGAGTTTTTCGAATATGAAAAGATAAACAATGAAATGTTTTTGGAATATACATGTTTTTAGTAAACCTCGTTGCCCCATCTATAACTGGATATGGATTCAAACGATAACACCCTTTCCACTCTTTGTCAACAAATTCAACCTCGCAACCGGCATGAATCACCACTCCCGGGACTGAAAGATACGTCTTTTTTGGTACTTCTATTTTACCAGAAGCGTTCAAATATTTCAAGCTTAAAAATAAGGAATTCGTGCAGCTATCTGTTGCAACCGCATATTTGCTTCCTGCATATTGAGCTACTTTTTTTTCAAAAACATCAACAACGTCCCATGCATCATTAATTTCATATCCTTTGTTTTCCAATAAATATATTACATTTTCTAATAACTCATACATAAATTACTCCAAATCGCAAACGCTATAGTATTCACCAATAACAAATTTTTTAACTGATATTTTTTAGTTTCGTATTTATATATTTTCATTCTTTTACCTAAACAGTTCTCCATGCATTATAAAACTCATTTCCGCCGGCGGCAACTTTTACCCAAAAATTATCAAAACTCAATTGTCTTTCGCGGGTTTCCTCGGTTGTTGGTTTTTTGTTCCACGGCTCATGATTGACATTTTTTTGCAACCACTCGCGGGAATGAATAATTCTTTTATCATTTCCAATAAATCCTGCGCAGATGGCGTAAGTACTTGAACTAGCAATTAGCATATCACATTCAGAAAGCAAAGAAAAATCAAGAATATGTTGCGCCCTAGATGGGTTTGAAGTAGCGGGGCCAAAAAAAACTTCTTTTCCAATAGACCGAAGATATGACAATGTTTCTTTAAAAACTATGAAATTGATATCATCAGTGCATATAAAATATCTTTTTTGAGAATTCGGATATTCTTCTTCAACCAATTTTATAGCTTCACGATAATAAGAGGAGGGGTGAATTTCTCTACCTCCGTTTCCATCGCGCTCTATTATATCATCACCTCGTATATGTATGCCCACATTGACTGAATCTTGCGGTAAAGTTGCCTTAAGTTCAGGTTTCAATCTTAAAACATCACGCGGAGGAACTTGTGTTAATTCAAAAAATACATTATGCAATAAGTAAGCAGGGTCATCAATAACAAAATCATATTTATCATGAAGCCCTTTTATTTGTTCCCAAGAGGAACCCAAAAATTCTCCACAAGTTAATAATTTTTCTTCTTTATCTTTATTATCTTCTGAAGTTTTTAAATCAAATATTTTAAACCCTTCCCAATTATCACAAAACATATCCGTATTTAATTTACGTGCTAACTGATATGCAGAATTATATTGTAATATTCGATTTCCAAAACGGCCACGCGTAATTTTATTAATTTTTATCATACTAAGACCAATGCCACTCTTTTTTACATTCCTTTAGTTCAGTTTCTCCATACGGATTTGGACCTGAACATATTTGATGATGTGCAAGCCTGTTTTCATATGTGCCTTTACCCATTATTTCGTCCACATGAGCATAAAATTTTAATTTTTCTCCACTTAAAAATCCGGGGGAAATTTTTCCGTAATGAATAATGTAAAAATCTTCAGTCTGTTTGTGCGTGGTAGGAGTGTTGTTCGGCGCTGGGTGTATGGGGCCAAAGCTTCCTAGTCCTACCTTCAACGGTTCATATGAGTAATCATGTTCTTTATCATATTTCATTAATGTATATTTTCTCCAGGCATTTGTGACAAATGGATCCCATTGAACATTTGCCCCGTGATGAGTTCGAAAACTATCAACACGATAATGCTTATCATCTTGCCATAAATTAATCATTCTAGTTTGCCAAAGATTAACGTCTTCATCAATTGTTTCGAAAAAATCAACAACTGATGGCGTGGGAATTTCATCCGCATCTAAAAGAAATATATAATCAGGATCGTGTTCTTTAACAAACCCAAACAGATCTGTTGCTTGCTGACCGGCATTCCACACATAAGGATCTCTTGGCGGGCCGGATCTCCACTCTACGAAATCATATGATCTGCAAATCTCTTCTGTGTTGTCTGTGCTTTCGTCATCGTAAATAACAACTTTATCGCAAAAATTACCAAGAGACTTAAGAGTTCTGTCCATGATCCAGTTTTCATTTTTTGTTCTCATGCCAACTACAATTTTATATTTCATTCCAATTCCTCCAAACTAAGACTATATGAGACAAGATCTTGATTATCTAACCAGATATTCTCCCTATATAAAACAAGCATATCATCTTTTCTTATAATAACATCATTGACGCGATGTTTATATTTACCATCGTGCGGAAGAAAAGATTTAATTGATTTCCACGAAACGCCATCAGAAGATTTCATTAAAAGCGTACAACCATTTTGACCAGTCCTTTCCTCTGTTCCGCATGCCTCAAAATAAGGCGTAAACATGTATAATTCATTATTATACACGAAAACAGCGGCATTATAATAATTTTTCTTAAAAAGATTATTGTTTTCATCAATAACGTTTATTTTTTCCGGAAGAGTCCAATTAATTAAATCATCAGATTTTCTAACATATATTTTTCTTTCATCTAAAGAACTATTCAATCTCCCATAATAGAAAAACTGTTCATTATACTTAATCAAGCAAGGAGAGGTATCAAAAGCCATTTCTCCTAAAAGACACGAATCAGATGAAACATATGCGTGCATCACAGGATAGTCACCTACTTCCTGCCAATTAATTCCATCATCAGAACTCAGTAAATACATTCCATTTTTTCTGTCTTCTCTTTTCATTGTCCAATCTATTAAAAATCTTTTTTCCTTTGGCCACACCAAATCAGGTACTTCATATTCATCTTCTTTTTTGTCTGATCCGTGTGTTCCACATAGCATAAACAATTTATTATCATTTTCAATTATGCAGAAACAGCCGCCCGGGGCTTGTTCTATTATTACAGTCGACTCCTTGTCTACAAAGTCGAGAGTATCAGAAATTACCAATTTAATCTTATTGAGAGAACAGTAATATAAATGATTTTTACCATTTCGCTTTAACACTTGAAAGTATTCTCCAATATGTCGTTGAGGTGTCTCGTTTTTTAATGAATAAATAATTCTTCTATCGTGCATTTTATTCACACCTTTATATAATCAATCATAAGACCACCAATCAATCTGTTCGTGTAACTGTGTTTGACCGTTAGAGCCAAACCAATAGCTGTCTGGTTTTTTATGAACCGATCTAAGTTGAACTTGTAAAACATTATTTTACTTGTAGAAACTGATGAGGATTGTCTCGTATACATTTTGGAAGCTTTTCATCATCATCATCCAGCTCAACTATATCAAAGGATACATTGGCGTCGAAAGGATATATCTTGTTTTCAATAGCGTTATTGAGAAGCCCCTCATCAGCGCAAAATCTATATTTAGGGTGACTATATGTGTGTAATTTATATACCATTTCTTTTACATTCATACACCAAGAGAAATGACAGCCAACTTTTCCAGGTAAAATAGGTCCTACATCTCTCCAGTTACATGGAAAATGTGATTTAAAAACTTTATATTTAGCAGCAATTGGAGAAGTAAAATCTTTATCTTTCCAAAAATAATTAAATTTATAAAAGAACTGATGTAAATTGAGTCGAACTAGCTGCATTTGCTCCACATGATTAATTATTCTCGGATAAGCATCTCTATAAATTATTTCATCTGCATCTACTGACACGACTATGTCTTCATCATCTAAATCCATCTCTTTCATGAAGAAGCTTCTCATTACAGGTTCGTTAATAGCATGAATTGTATCTTCATTGTCATACGCTTCAACTGTATGTTGACTAATGTCACACTGCAGATATAGAACCTTATCTCTGTACTCTTCCGGAAGCTGATCAAGTAGAAGATCAAATACATATTCTTTTGGTCGACCTGTGTGAGTTCGATTAAATTCACATACTATAAATTTGTCAATATAATCATAAGACTCTATTAGATTCATTTTCAAAAATCTTATTTCATGAGGAACATAACAATATGTCTTTAAATAAATCATTAGCAAACCCTCCATATATTATACCATTTATTGCCGCCGCTATTAAGTTCCGTCCAAAGCCTATCATTTACATTTACTCTATTATTTATCCAATCTTCTGAATATATAATTTTCTTTTCTTTACCTAAAAATCCAGCGCAGATGGCAAAAGTACTTGGAGAAGATACAATAATATCAGAATTTGCCAACTTCACAAAATCATGAGAAAAATGTTTATACTCTTTTGTCGCGGGGCCAAGTTCATATGGTATTTTCTCTTTTTCTAAGAATTCTTTTATTTCGTTAAATGGCTTATAAGTTACATCTTCTGTATATAGAATATACTTCTTTTGTTCATTATGTTCTTTTTCGCATAAATCAATTGCATTTATATAATAAGATGTAGGCATGCATGCATCTGGATTCCATGCAAAGAAATCGCTTCCTCTGAAATGTAGGCCAATTGTTAGTTCTTTATTTTCTTCCAATGGCAAATGTAGTATTTTTTTTGGATCAGTTTTGGTAACAGAGAAGAACAACTCGCCCAAACATGGTGCCAATAAACTGATATCATATTTTTCTAAAACTTTTGATATATCGTTTTTGTCGGCGGTTAACAATTCTTTCGAAGAAAGTTGGACAATGTTCTTTTTTTGATTTTTGTATTCCTCTTCAAATAATAAATTGTTAAATATTTTTTGGCCTTCCCATGGAATACAAGAATAATCAGTACCATAAAGAATAGCCAATTGCCGCAAATTGTTATAATATAAAAGCTTGTTTCCAAACCGCCCATACGCCATTTGATCTATTCTAAACATGTTTGTTTCTCGCCACTAAAGGTTTCCATCCCTTGTCACACCAATATTTTACAGTATCCCCTCTTAAAATACTGTGGTCGGACTGACGCCAAGTAGCATGTTGGTCAGCTCCCAGATGTATCTCTAAGTCTCCCCACAAGGACCTATCGTGTGCCGGCATTTTGGGGACAAAAGACCTTATGCTACCATAAATTTGGCAAGCAGCAGAAAGATGAATATCCTCACCATTGTCCCAAGTAAAAGGTCGGTCTCTCCACATATATTGACACCACTCAGTTTTAAAAAACCAGCAATGACCACCTAGATCAACTTCCATCTCTTGCTCAATAGGACGTCCGTCGCCAATTGCTATTAAACATTGCTCCCTTTGGAGCTGAAAGCCTTCCTTTACTGAAAGGCCTCTTGCTAAAACAATGCAATTATTCCTCTTGGATGTGTCCAAACAATTTTCAAGCCATTTAGAGCCCGGCATTGTGTCATCATCAAATATAGCCACATATTCAGTATCACACAAAAGCGGAAGTGCAAATCTTCCATGGAACTTAAAATTAATGTCACACGACTGTATTAAAGAAATATTCCACCTTTTTTTAAATTCATCTGATATGTTTAAGTGCGACTCATTTTGATATATCCACACTTGATATGGCTTCTTTGTTTGTTTGGATATCCTTTGCAATTGCTGCTCAAGATGATTTCTTTTCCAAACAGATAATATTACGGTTATTTCATCTTTTATATATGTCATAACACACTGTCATGTATAAATGTTAGTTCTGCCAACAATTTTGAATTTGGTTTCGGAACAAAATTATTATATCCCAATCCCGTTAAATGTTTAATACATTTTTTTGTATCTTCTAATGTATAATCTGTACAGAAATAATGAAATTCAACACAAAGTTGTGGTATACTCAATTCTTTTAAATTATTTAGAACTTCATATTCTGAACCTTCTATATCCATTTTTAAAATGGAAACATTGTTATATTCTTTTAGCAGATCTTCAACATTGGTAGTAATTGCATCATAACAATCCCAATCAGAAACCATATTATGAGTTGTTGTTACAGATTCAGAAACCCACTCCGGGTTTTGGTTTTTATACATTTTTATTTTTTGATTTGAATTAGAATACAATGCTTTTTGTATAAATTTAAAATTATCATTTGGGTTCTTTCTTATATATCTTGCTGATTTTTCTGTAGGATCGACGCCAACAATATTGCATGATTTATTTTTTATCAGTTCTAAATCAAACGATATGTCTTCACCGACGCCGGCTGATATAACAGTTGAATTTTCCGGCACCAAGCCTAGATCAACAAACCATCCTCCGTATTGTGTCCCTAAAAGTTCAAACATTTTACATACCTAGCAGGCCGAGCGAAACAGATGTCGCCAATTTATCATTAGCAAAATAATAATCATATTTCTCACTAATATAAGTTGACATTTTCTCTAATTTTTCATCTGTCGGAACATAATCCATAATATTTTTGATATCGCCTTCTGGAACAAAGATACAACCATCTCTCCAGTCAACCAAAGTTCTAGACAAAGGCAGCTTAGAAGTATCAGATATTAATAATGGAACACATCCCATTGCCATTGACTCCCAAAATCTTATTGTAGATGGCCCTGTACCTCGCGGACATAATGCTATTTTTGTATTTCCCAAGTCTTTAGTGTAAAATTCAGAATTTTTATCTTTTTCTTGTTGATTTTTGTAGAAGTGCCATTTTTTAGTATCAGTGATCTGACAATGTTCTTTTCCTTTTAATACTTCTCGTAGCTCTCTCCTAGTATGGTGCGTGTCAAAACACCCAACAAAGCTCATTAAATTTTTTCTTTCAGTGAAAGGAAGTGAATGATTCTTATCAACAGTTGCAGCATAATGAGGAATTGGAAGATGCTTATCAAGATAAGTCGCATGTGGACTGAAGACAATATTGCCATGAAAATTTAAATTTTTCACCTGTATATGTTGGCAAACAAAGAATAATTTCTTATCCGGAGCGTCTTTACAAATAGAGTCAATAATTTGTTGACACTTATGGACACCAAATTTATTTATTGTCCAAGCAACTGGAAATTTTAAATATAAATACGAACGAAAATAAGGATAGCTAGAATGCTCCTTATTTTTCCCTTGTTCTATTTGCGATGATATAACCTCTTCAGTTCTAACTGGATCATCACACACATCAAAGCTTTCAATGTTCAATACTTGTATTTCTGTTTTGCTCATAATACTCTAAGAAATTTTTATAATTTTCATTCTCTGATCTACTCATTAAGTGAAAAACATGATCGACTAGAAACTGACCGAAATTTTGATAATCCAAAGGTCTTAGTGTGTGCATATGAAAATTAACTGCTTTTTTAGCACCAAACATAATATACTTGTCATTTAATAAATTAATTTGTTGCAATCTAGACTTTGTAGAAGGTTCATTGAATCTCCACCAACCGATATCATAGTTTATAGGCATGTTCAAAGTTATAAAATTCCTCTGTATAAATTCCAGAGGCTGTTGTTCGAAATACATGTTTAATTCTTTATAACGCTTTGACAAACTTTGCCACGCGTTTATAAATTCCATTGAACGTACAACAAACATTCCGGCATTAAAATAACCATGTTTTGCCTCATTCGCCCAATTATTTGTCATGTGTTGACAAACCATTGCATCTAGATTTTCATTTGTTAACATGTTTAAAATATTATCTTCAATCGGATTGACGAAAATCATATCTGAATCTAAAAATAAAATATATTCATTTTCTTCTAACGCGCGTTTGCAGACATCAAATTTCGTCATCATAACACTCATCCAATTATCTCTTTTTTCTTGAGATAAAACATTATGATCGCAATCATCAGTTTTGATAATTGGCAAACATGTGATATCCATATCTTTAAACCGCTCATAAATGAAATCATCACATGAAATATACCATCTGCAAGAATGATATTGTTCCAAGCTATATTTTAATAATAAAAATTCTTTTAAAGATTTTTGTGTGACAACAGCTCCAACCGGTATTGTCACAGTATCACACTTTCATTTAAAATCGACTGATACTTAAGAAATATTTCTCTCTCTTCTTGTTGTTTCCATTCAAAATTTTCAGGATTTGTCGAAACTCCATTTGGATTAAAATAATATAATCCAAGAACATCATTTAATTTTTGAAATTTGGCATCATTAAAAGCGCATCTCAAAAAGAATTCCCAATCTCCAGCAGATTTATATTTTTCTTCAAATAACCCATGACGATCATGAAGCTCTTTTCTCCACATTGGGTTGTTGTGGGCCTGATTTCCTCTCAGCATAGCTTCTTTAGAAAATTGCTCAAAATTATATCTATTTCCATTTGCAGAGTTTTTTTCAAACGTTTCATTTGGTTTATCTGTTACAAGAGAGTCTGCATAAACCAAACTTACATCCGGATTTGCAAAAAGCGTTACTGCATGTTTTTCAAGCGAATCTATAGATTTTCTATCATCTAGGTTCGCATTTGTTACATATTCTCCAGTAACAAGTTTTAAAGCTTCATTCCACGTGCCATAAATACCTGGATCTTTTTCTAATTTTTTATAAACAATGTTGTCATGCCTATCCATATATTCTTTAATTACTTGCGCCTCACTCCCGGGAGAATTTGGATCCACAAGAATTAGTTCACATTTATTAAATATTGTTTGACGGGTAATGTCTTCCAAAAACGGTCTTATATATTCATCTCCATCATATACAGACGTTATAATAGAAATTTTTGGAATATCGTCAGTTGAAACTTTTTTAAGAGCAGAGCCATACGTTGTCTCAGCAAACAACTTATATTGTTTTTCTGGAGTGAATGTTTTCAATATATGTTTTTTAAGTTTCTTTGCCATACTTTTGAAAGAACCATGATTTTTATACACGTCTCTTAATTTTGATTTATAATTTCCTTGATGCGGAAAACACCACTGAGACTCTGGAATCAATACGTTATGCCACACTGCTTCAGGTTGAACCTGTTGAATTACATAATCGACATTGGCAAAGTGAGCTTTCATAAATGTCTTATTTTTCTTTTTCTTATTTTGCACAGGCGCATACAAAAAATCTGTTTGCCCACTCCAGCCGGGAGCAACAACCGGTAGTTCATTATATGCTGCTTCAAACATTGGTAGCCCAAAACCTTCTCCATGGGCGATATTAATCAAAGCCTTAACTTTTTTGTGTTGATACAAAGACGTCAATTCTTCGTCTGTCATGTCCCCATGCAATAAGTAAACTTTACATTTTCTGTCTTTGTGATCGCTCAATAGTGCTTTTAAATCTTTGTAAGAAAAATGCTTATCTATTGTACAATTTGCTCTAAGATTTGACTTTACAATTAAACCAACTTCATCATTTTTGAATTCTTCAACAAACCAACGCACGGTGTTGACCAAATTCTTTCTTGGTGATTTTTGAGCGATTGTTAAAAAATTAAAATCATAATCTAATTTTAAATCAACATCTGTTGGTTCAAAATGTCTATATGCATAATTAACAACTGTTATTGGGGTTGTTGTCTTAAACTCTTTAATTACCTCTCCTGCATTGTTGACGGCTTCATATGAAGTCTTATCAAAACCATATTTAGCATGATTTGAAACAACAATTATTCTATCCATTAACAAAGATTTTTCTACCCATTCCGCAGAAATTTTTGTTGTTTCAATTCCAGCCGTATACCCAATGTTTACGGGAGCGAGATTTTGCCACTCATTTGGAATTGTAATTTGCAAAGACAAGTCATATTGGTTATCCCCACTTTGTTGCCTAGCAACTGTCTTCATTATTAACGAATCAATCCATTCCCGCTCTTCGCTCTGTGCCGGAAGCCAACCAGTCTGGCCCCATGGTAGATTTACCAAATAAATATCAAAAAAATCTTCATATTCTTGCAAAGATCTTAAGGCAAATCTAGTTTGTTCTCCATAACCAGATCTTGAAAGGGCTGGCCCTGATACAAGTATTTTCTTTTTCATGATACCTCTAATAAATCCCAAGCTTTATAGTTTTTTCTCGTTTTCCAAAATCCATGCTTTTTTTCCACATGGGTAAAAAGATCTTCCCATTTTTTTGCAAAACTTTCCAAACCATAATTGTCCAAAACATGTTGTCTCCCACGTTCGCCCAATTCTTTTCTCTCTTCTTTGCTCATATTATATATCTTTAACAAAGCATCCACAAAGTCTTTTTCAGAAATACGATCTTCGTATATATATGGAATCTCTTGCGAACCAATAATGGCTTTTGAGCAAGGTTCAATGCCAACACCAAACCAATCTGTCCCATCAGTCACTTGTTCTTGCATCCCTCCGGTCATATTAACAACTATTGGCGTTCCACATGCTAAAGACTCTAAATTAGAAAGGCCGAAGCCTTCGGCATCTGATATACTAATTGTGCAGTCTGCCATATTGTACAACGAAGACATTACATCGGCAGGATATTTATCTTTTGATATAAGTACTTGACCACTTACAAGGTTTAAGTGAGCAAGAATAGCATCTAGATCTTGCCCATTCACATCTTTTGGATCTGTGTGCATGATGAGTCTAGCATTTTCATGACCAACAATATCTAGAAATGCTTTAAACCAAAAAATTAAACTTCCACTTTGTTTTCTTCTTGCATTTCTACTATTCCAAAAAAAGGTTACCTTCTCAGAATTCTTTTCGTCTGGAAAAGATTTATATTTAAAACTTTTAATTACGTTATCCGGAAGTGGTTTGAATAATTCTGTGTTAACTGTATGTGGAATATGAAAACAATCAACATCAGGCGCAACATTTCTTACAATGTCGTCCGTCACTTTTGATATCGTCGCGACAACGTCATTAGATTCATACCACGGTTTGTTAAAGTCTGGATATGGATAGTTGTCCCAAACGTGATAATAAATTAACGGTATATTATTTCGTATTTCATTGTCCATTTCCCAAAGCCATCCCCAAAATCTAGGATCCGTCATTATCCACATCATGTCAGGCTTTTGATGAAAGATAACTGATCGTATCATTTCCTGATTACCGTATCCATCTACAGGTTGAACAACAAAATCATCACCCCACTCTTCTGTTCGAATTAAATCATAATTTTCATGACCAATAGCGCCTCCGAAACAAAAAAATCGATATTTCCCAGTTTGAAGCATCGATTCGATCATATATCTAGTTTGTAATCCAACACCAGAAGGAGAAAGTGGGTGATCACCTATGGTAAAGATAGTAATTTTGTCGCTCAATTTAACCTCTTATGTACAATGTGCACTTTTTCTAAATTCGCAATGTGTGCACGACATCCTGTTTTTTACATAATTTTTATTACTGATATTATATAGGGCTTTTGAAAGAAAGTTAAGAGCGTTTTGTATTTTTTTCTTACCGCTGGTCACTTTAAAAATTTCAACCTTATTCTTTTTTGCGGTTCTCTTCAAAAGAGCAAAATGAGTTTCAATATTTTTTAAATCCACATTGTGCTTTTTGGCAAAAAAGTGTTTATAAAAAGTTAGCTGATAAGTAATCATTTTATCAGTCTTCTTCCTATAATTCCAACCCCAAGAACATGTTTTCCAATCAATTATATGATACTTGCCATCTGGTGTTTTTAGCACTAAATCAACATATCCTTTAAATTTACAATCTTGATGAGATATATCTTCGAACAATTGCTCTTCTGTCGAAAAAACCTCGTACTCGCCAAAATATTCTTCAACAGCTGGTTTAATGTGAGGTAACAGATCTAAACCTTGGTCTTTCATCTCTAAGACTAGTTTCTTATTAAAATCATAATTGTCATCTGATAATTTTTTAAGTGCCTCTTTATATTTGGTTATGAAATATTTCGGAGCTTCATGTTGCTCGTTTAACAACATGTCTTCACAAGTATCATGAACAGCATTACCAAAAGCTGTATACTCGTTGCCCTTAAATAATTTAATTTTATCAATGTTAACTAACTTATGATAATAAGGGCACGTATTCCAGTTTTTTAATTCAGAATAAGAAATTTTTTTCATTTCATTTGCTCAATAATTTTTAATCGCATTCCGAACAAGAATTAGGATCCGTTTCCCCTTCTTTTGGACCGGAGTTGGACTCAGTTAAGGAATCAAATCTTTTATCAATGTTTTCTTCCATTTTCTTAGAATTTAAGGGAGCATCATCTTTTCTTTTTGATTTTTTCTTCCCCAGGCGATTGTCTTGTTTGGTGTCTACAGGGCGAACGTTCGGTAGTTTGGGTTTCGGTGTTCCACCCCATTTTTCTGGGATCCAGCGGGCCTTAAAAATAAAAGTTGTAGCTTTTTCAGTTTTTTCATTACCCACGCACGCACAATCGTCAGAATTTGCAACAAACCCTTCTCTTATAAGCCAAGGGTGCAACGAACGAGAATCTGTCACGTGTTCCCCGGCGCGGTTGGCTGCGACCGTTAAATAAACTTTCATATTTCTTTTATCTTCGTCGTCGACTTTTACTTTGATATTATATTGCATGTTTTTTTACCTCTATGTTAATTTTTTTCTTTTTTTAAATTTTGATTTTTGGGATGCAACAAGTTCTGGTTCTTTATCCTTAACAATTTTCTTGCTGGCCCACTTTTCTGGAATCCAGCGGGCCTTAAAAATAAAAGTTGTATTTTTCCCATGGGTTTCACCCACACACGCACAATCGTCAGAATTTGCAACAAACCCTTCGGCCACAAGCCAAGGATGTAACGAACGGGAATCTGTCGAATCTCCGTTGATAGCACAGGGACATGGAAGAATTCTACCAAGCCAGTCTCCCGTACGGGATTCAAGGCTGTTGAGTTCACCCGTAACACCAACCGTTATATGAACTAAATAATCATTTTCATCTACTGCTACTTTATAATTCATAATGCTTTACCTCTATATTCGTAATTAAGTCAATCTTTGAAAACAACGCAGGACTTATCTTCTTTAAATAGTCTCTATCTCTCAAAAAATATTCCTCAAATCCTGTAGCAAAATATTCTCTCAAAGAGGTCAAAGCGTAAGGAGATACAAACAAACCAATAGACAAATTTTTCAACAACAAAGCTTTGACATCAGTATACAAAAAGCGATCAAACTCTTTTTTATATTTTGTTGTTTCATAAGTTTCATATGTTATATTATACCCGTATTCTTTCAATAAGTCAAGTATTCTTTTCTTTTTTCCCAAAAATTCTCTTTTTATCAATTCATCATCATAAATTTCGCTTGCTGCTATTTCTTCGACACTGTGGGCAAGTTCATGAACAATATCATCAGCCATATCAGAATTGTCATCTTGTTGATTTGTTACATACAAAGTGCCATCTTTGTAGAATGCATTAATGTTTCTTTTAAAAAACCTGTCATATTGGCCAATTTTAATTGCTTGTAAATTAGAAAGCAAATGTTTCGGAATCAGCAAAAAAATATCTTTTAGGACTTTATTGACGTCGACATGATTTGGAAGAGGATCTTTAATTAGAACATGTGTTCCATCAATTTCAAACTCCTTCCCAAAATAGTCTTTTAAATTTTGATTAAAAGAAAATTTTATATACTCTTTAATGCTATCCTTCATCTTCTTCAAGAGTTGTTTGTTGCGATGACTCTTTCGACAACTTCCAACCTTCTTCTACATCTGATAACGCCTGATGATATCCACGAATAAAATTTTCTTCAGCTAATGCAAATAAAAATTCCGGAAATTCATCAGCAACAGTCTCAACAATCATTTCAACTGTTACTCTTCCATCATCCGGATCAGCTTTATCACCAACGTAGTTAACCAATAAATTTTTTACCTCTGTATTATTATCTACAGCTTCTTGCAACGCTGGATTACTGGTTAGCTGTTCAATTTCCTCATCGTTTGTAAATTCAATATCCATTTTTAACTCCTTATAGTATTTTTGCTGCCAAAGTGGCTACTTTTGATCTTTCACCCTTTGTTAACGTTATATGACCAGCCAAATTATGTTCTTTAAACTTTTCAACAACATATGTTAAACCATTTGTTGTTTCATCAACATATACATTATCTATTTGTTCAATATCGCCTGTCATTACTATTTTAGTATTTTCTCCGACTCTTGTTAAGATCGTTTTTATTTCATGTTGAGTTAACTGTTGACATTCGTCAATAACAATATACGCATTC
>Ga0098047_10000328_pt1 | contig 19338 bp, 15 predicted proteins | sample 12_taG_FD_92585 | JGI IMG/M metagenome (GOLD analysis project Ga0098047, IMG submission 92585) | Marine viral communities from the Subarctic Pacific Ocean - 12_ETSP_OMZ_AT15267 metaG | ecosystem: Environmental > Aquatic > Marine > Oceanic | place: Subarctic Pacific Ocean | collected 2015-01-16 | reverse complement strand
TTAGGTAGTTCCAAATCCTCAAAAAAGTACTTTAGAAATTCATCTTTAGTTAAGATAATAGTAAAAGCATCTTCAGTAGGCTCCATGTCTTTTGAACCTTTACTACCTTTTGAGCCACCTCCGTTTTTCTTCGGCTTTTTAACCCTATCCCCTGGATTAAATTTATCATTACCTGGTCTTACAGTTTCCTTCTTACCTGATTCATGATCATATACAAACTCTGGCTCACTTACACCTTTGATAGGTACTTTAATTGTACCACCCTTCTTACCCATATCTCGAATAGAGCCATCACTAATCACGTTTGGAAGAGCTCTTCTAATGTGCCCTTCCATACGTTTAATAAACCGTTGCCGATTTCCTGTGGATTTCCCACTGGTGTTCTTTCTTCTATCTACTATATTTGCCATAACACACTATTCTCTAAGATAATGTTTTGCGAACTCTCATGTACCACTCAACAACTAATTTGGTTTGCTTTCTAGTGTAACCTCTACTATTCATTCTCTCAATAAATTCTGAGTGCTTTCGTTCATCGTCTTTTGATGTCTTAGTCCCGAAAGAAATAATTGGAAGTAAATCTTCAGTATTTGTAAAAATCTTCTTCTCGATTACTGTTTTTAATTTCTCATAAGAGTCCCACTTTGGCGTTTTACCCTTATTTTTGGCTTTTACTCTTAAAGTAAAGTTAACTACCTCATGACGGAAATCTTTTGGATTAGCAATACCAGCTGGTTTCTCAATCTTCTCAAGCTCTTCGTTTAACATTTTACGATCGAATAATTCACCTGTATCAGGGTCGCGATATTCTGTATCTTGAATCCAGTGATCTGCATACATGATATATCTATTAAATACGTTTTGACCGTACTCTGAATATGAATCTATATATGCTTTTTGAATTTCATTTCCAATAAATTCAGCATATTTAGAAGCTAGTGTAGATTTAATAATATCTAGATAATGATCTTCTACATCCTCAGGATATTGCTGTCTAATAATTTCATTCTCTAAAACATATAGTAAATGAACAGGGTTAGCTGCTATCTCATCATTATCAAAGTTAAATACTCTAGATAATATTTTAAAAGCAAATCGAGTTGAAATACCATTCATTCCCTCAGCTACACCTGCATTACCTTTATACTCATGTAATGATTTAGCGTTTGGATCCGTCTCTTTAAGATTTTCACCATTATAAACTCTCATCTTAGAATATAGTTTTGAATTTTGCGGCTCAACTAACCTTGACATTACTGAGAATTCAGATAATAACTCAAGAGTCTTAGGTGCACATGGCGAACTTACTAATGAGCTTTCACGAATTAGTTTTTCGTAAATTTTAACTTCTTCATCTACACGTAGTGAGTAAGGAACACGTACTGTATAGATTCTATCTAGAAACGCTTCATTTTTCTTATCATTTGAGAATTTTTCCCACTCTGACTCATTAGAGTGAGCTAAAATAATTCCATTGAAAGGTATAGCACCAATTGCTTCTGTTCCTTTATAGTTCTTTTCTTGTGTTGCTGTAAGTAATGGATGTAGTACTTTAATTGGAGCTTTAAACATTTCAACAAACTCAAGTACCCCTTGATTACCTAAACATAGTCCTCCTGAGAATGAATAAGCATCTGGATCTGCTTGTGAAAAATCACCTAGCTGACGAATATCTACTTTACCTACTAATGTGGAGATATCTTGATTATTTTCATCACCTGGCTCTGTTTTAGATATTGCTTGTTGTTTTTGGATTGAAGGGTACAATTTAACAACACTAAATTTTGTAGTATCGCCTTCCAACTCTTCTAATCTTTTTGTTGCCCACGGTGACATGCAATTTGGGACATATCTCGATGCAATACCATACTCAGTATCTAAATCATCTTTATAATCTGTAAACAATCCTAGCGGTGATTCAAATACTGGACTTATTTGATCGCCTACTTTTAAAACGTAAATAGGTAATTCTTGGATAAGTGATTTCAGCTTCTCTGCTAATGATGACTTACCACCTCCTACTGGTCCTAAAAGATATAAGATCTGTTTTGATTCTTCCAATCCTTGAGCTGAATGTTTAAAGTAAGACACAATATTATCGATTGTATCTTCCATACCATAAAACTCTTTGAAAGCTGGATAAACTTTAATTATTTGATTTTTAAAGATACGTCTTAGTTTTGGATCACTCTTAGTATCTACCTTCACTGGTTCACCAATGGCTTTTAGCATTCTCTCCGCGGGAGATGCATATATGGAAGGATCTTTCTTACAAAGTTTAAGAAATTCTTCAACTGTCAGCTCTTGGTTACTTTGAAGATAACTCTTTTGAATTTTTGATAATACGCTCATAAACTACCTTTTTTAATTGTAACTATTCTTAATCTTAACGATAATATAAGAAGAATATATCAGGGAGGCAACTATTTTACTAGCTACTCTTTACTCGTCCTGTATGTTCTGCTACCCCATTCATTTTTTCTATAATTAAATATAAGAAGAAAAGTTCGGGTAAATAACTATTTCAATAACTTTTCTTCACTTTTATGTAGATTATTTCATCTACTTCTGTATCTATTCTACGTAAACCTTCATCATTTGTCAACAATACACAATCTCGATACCCTTCCCAATCTAACTGAAATGTAGTATCTAGAACTCCATTGTTATGTGCTTGGATTAAGTGATTGAGAGCGTTTATTGTATATAAGGTATTTGTTTGCTTTTTACGATGTAATGATATGGTACTTTGTAATATAGAGTAATCTTGATTTCGTTCAATATTATATGTACACATTAATTCACGTGTATTATCTACATTTTGTAATACAAATATTTTATTGTATAGAATATCATAGCTATCTACTATTTGATCTATTGTTTTTCGAACAGATTTATCTGTTGTGAATGTGCATAGTAATTGCGTTCTCACTCATTCTCTCCGTATTTAATCGTTAGCATAGAGTTTTTCTAATCTATCTAATTCTTTTTGTCGATTATCTCTCTTACGACCTGTAATGGAAGGGTCATCTAACTGAACTTTTAAGATTTCCATTTCTTTTTTATCCAATTGTTTATTTACTGTCCTTCTAGCATTATCTATAACTCTCTCCTGTACCTTATCATCTTCTAATGAACTTCCAAAATAACCATTTTTCTTAAATTCATCTATCATATAAGTATGGTCATCGCCTTTACTTCTTCTTTTCGCACCACCTCTACTTCTTCCAGCCTGAACATATATGGTCATTGTTTTATTAAATGGTTCTTTATCAAAATCAATATCATCTGTGTTTTCAGGTAAATCAATTCCTTTATCTTTCCAAAAAGATTTTACCTTATCATAATAATTAGGGTCTGCTGGAATTCCTTTTGATGGGTCTCCACCCTCTAACTCAGTAATTGTTTTTGCATCAGGATGATAAAAGTTATGGGCCTTCATCATTGCGTTAGTTTCAGTACTATCTGCATTTCTGATATCGTACTCATTGTATGGTGGATTATCACCTCTACTAACTTTATCAGCATGATGTTCTCTAATTAATTTTTTTCTAAGAGTTTTATACTCATTTTGTAATTTCTTTTCTTGTGGATTTTCTGATAACTTTTTTCTAATTGAATTCAGTAATTTATCATCAATCAAATCACTCTTGAATTGATTTACAGGACCTGCCATTAAATCCATATTAGTATCAGGATCATCATACTTAGCTTGTAATGGTTCTAAATCTTTTACAATATTTTTTTCTGTATCGGTAAGTTCATCTTTTCGTTTTTTCATTATTTCTTGTAATGAATTACCATCAGCTGGTTTTTTGGCTTTTAAACTTAATCCTTTATATTTACCTGATTCTACAATATCCGATTCGGCAGTTGTAAATGGTAATCTATGGTCCGGCTCCATATGACTTAATGGAAGTGGTTTACCTGTTACAGGACTTTTACAATCATTTTTTAAATATAATTTTAAAACTTTCTTTGCTCTTATATATCCTGGTGAATTTTTATCAATACCAGGATAACCTTCTTCACCTTTTTTAAGTTTAGTTACTTTAGTTAGGTGTCTTGGTACTGCTCCACCTGCTGAAAACTTTTTTAGCAATTTACCGAATTCTTTATCACCTAATTTGTTTTCAAAATAATCCATTGCTTTATCAACAGTCTTATCAGGTATGTTTCTTTGTTTAATTGATGGGTGTACATATACTTCTTCGTTGAATTCTTCACCTTTTTCAAGTGCTTCTTTTCTTCTCTCATTTTGAGCCATACGTTTTTCAGTAAACTCTTTTAAATCTTTTACATCTTGAATTGATGGTGAGTTAGAACCACCACCTGTTTTTAAACGAACTTTATCATAATTTTCTTCAATGAAATTTAAGTTTTCACTTAAATTTTTATTTATTTGAATTTTCTTATCAGTATTCTCTTTACTATTAGGTTCTAATTTTTCAAATGTTGATTTAGAATCTGATGAGGTTTCATCAGCTTCACTACCTTCTTTATCTTTTTCTTCAGCTGCATCAGATCCAGGTTCTGGTGTTAAAAGCATTTTTTGCTTATAATCTCTATCATCTTCACCTGATTCTCCGTCACCCTCTTTCTTTTTATACTTACCATCATCAGTTTTTTCATACCTGGTTGCATCTTCATTATCTTCTTGACCTTTCTTAACATACACACCACTGCTTTTGTGCACATATTTATCATCATCACCATCTTCAGTTAGTTGTGGATTGTGCACCCGTGGAACATACTCAGAAATAAACTCTTCAGTACAACCATATTGTCGTAGAACACCCTCCAATACTTGTATATGTGTTCTATTATGAGGATCTGGACAACCGTCGTTTACACGATACGCCCAGTCTGCTAATGCTTTCTGTATAAAATATTTCATAATTTTCCTACTTATAAATATCAGAGTAGCAACTCAAAATCATAGGCCTTTATATTTTTATAATCTCTTCCCGTCTTACATTTAACAGGGAATTTCATTAGTTTCGAGATCTCAGTTAATATATTAGCTTCTGATGGATGAACATCAAATAATAACGCATCATATGTATATAGTATAAGCTTACTCTTCTTATCGTCTAAGAACTCATGTATATTTTTGATAACGTTAATATTTTGCTCCGTCTCTACAGCTTGTATTATATAATTAAATAATGTTTGTGGTTTTATATCACGATTCTTTAAATTATCTTTATAGATTTTACGTTTAAATATCGGTGTCTCTACATAACCTTTACGCTTATAAATATCCCAAATTTCAAAAATATACTTTTTAATATGACTAAAGAACGGTATATTCTCGAACTCCGCTGGAATACCTCCATACAATATCTTAAACGTTATTGATTTAGATTCATTATACTCATCTTCTGTTAGCAACTCTTTATCAAAATAGTACTTTCCTAAATATGCGTGAATCGATGTGTCTGGTAGTTTATAGTCAATTATATCTGCAATCAATCTCAAGTGATATGCATCATAATCGAACTCAACTAATTTACCATCATCAAATCTACTAACATACCGCTCTCTTGTTCTATCATCCTTATTCAGTGCAGCGTAATTTATACCATTAAATGCATTACTAGGTCGACCTGTAATAGACCAAGGATTATATTTTGTGTGTTCTAAAATACCATCGACTGTATATAGTCCAGCAGATTCAATCTGCTTTAATTGTGGCAACATTACTTCATTATACTCTTTAAATCCAGGTTCTTTACATAAATGTAGTATAGGTAATACTATATCTTTAATTTTAGTACAATACTCTTTATGCTTAAGTAATGGAATTACATCATTAATATTATTTAACTTCCAGCAACGGTTATAATAATATGTATGTGCAGTTGTATATAATTCCGATGTTTTAATGTTCGTGGATGTTGAAAAATAATATAATGCATCTATATTTATCGCATTCTTTATTCCACTACTATATGTATATGTTAATTTATCATTATTAATGAATGTTAAATCTGTGATATTAAATATTTTATCGGAGTGATTTATTGGGATGATAAACTCTCTTTGCGTATCTATTATATAGATATACAGCAATGATACACGACTGAATACACGATGTTTGTTGACATCACTGTAAATCGGTATAACTATGGATTCAGAATCCATATATTGTGACTTTAGCTCACATAAAATTTGATCGTTATCTACAATCATTCAAAACCTTTATTAATACTTAAATATAAGAAATGTTTTTTAACTAGACAACTTAAACGCTTCTAAATCGTAAAAGTACTCTCTGAATACTTTTTGTAGATTTTTTGATAACGACTTACTACCTTGACGTATATAAAACTCATTTACATCTGACGTGTTTGAGCTTGGCGTACTCATACCTTTTGGGATAGTAGTGCTGTCCTCTATTCTCCACTTAATCATTATATAAGAATATAACCCAGTAGGTAACTTACTCTTCTTTCTACTAGCTTCTTTATTACTGATTTCTGTAATAGCTCCATTATACCTCACAACAAAATGTCGATACATGAACCCTCTATTATAATCCTTCGCTTTAGGTTTAGGATAATACGGCGTTACTCCAACGAATGTTGTATCTACTTTTTTGTTTGATAATATGGAGTACCTTTGAATCATTAAGTTGCTACCCTCTAACTTACGTATCTTTGCTGCCCATTTTTCTAAATCATCTGCCATTATAAAATTACCTCAAAATCTCTCCATGTTTCGTGCCCTTTAGGCGTAAATCCTCGACCCTCTCCATATATCTGCTGATTTGGTAAATATGTCCAATGCCATGGCTCACCTGCTACATTTCTCTTAAATCCAAATTTCCATGCATGGTTAACTAACCACTTATACTGCTTATTATCATTTGTATCTATATCAATACTGATTCCTGTCTGATGTTTTGAGTTACCAGGTCTAGCTGCTGGGTGGAATACTTCACCTGTCTCACCGCGTGCTACATACTCTTTACGACCATTATATAAATACTCTTGCTTCTCAAACGATCTCCAACCATCATTAACAATTAACTGTACCCTAGCTTTACTCGCTTCTGCAGCCATTGCAACAAAAGCAGGGAATATTAATTCTGAAAAATATTCTTCTCCATCACCCTGTGTTTTGAATAGTCCATTTGACTGACTACCTTTTAGTTTATAGAAACGCTGCTCGGGTTGCGGTACCATATTAGTATATGGTATACCAGTATAGTTTAGATACTGTTTAAATCCTACTAATTTTGGCTTTATTTGCTCTAACACATCTGGATTCGGAGCTACTGTTACAGCTTCTGGTGGCATAGGTCTAGGTGGTCGAGTCACAACATTAGGCGGATTTAATGATCCGATTGGTCTCATTAATGTACTTATACTTGTTGTCCAACTATCAGCTGATATACTTTGATCAACTGCAGTGGCTTGTAATGCGACGATGTTTTTATATCTAGAAGGTAACATTCCACCTTCATCTACTGTATCTAGCATAATTGCATTACCCATGTAGATTCCAGATATACCATTTAATGTAAGAGATATATCTATCGGGATAGGTGGACCGTATGAAGGATTATTGTCAGATGAATCAAATATAAATGTTTTCACAAATTCAGCTGCTGTACGCGAGCCTTCTCTATACGCTTTACTCTTATCTAATCCAGCAACTATCTCTGTACGCGTTCTCTTTACTAGCTCTACATATCGCTCCCATGTATTTGCTATCTCATTTTGCTCTTTAGCTTCCTTCCGAGCATTACTATCTGTATTAGCTTTAAAGTTAGGTTTTAATCTATCACGTAGTCCAGCTCCATATAATTTAAACATATTAATATCAGCTCCAGTGGATGAGCCAGCTCCACTAGCTGCATAATAAGCTAATGTTTGAATCTCACTCGGTAATTTAGTTTGTATCTTAACATCCTTACATATATTATTTGTACCAATGCCGGAAAATCTATACGCCGTATCACCTTGATCTGCAGCCTCTTTAAACCCTTTATAATCTCCTTTATGATTCTCATCAATAATCATAACTTGTTGTAACGCTGTGTTTGTAATCACTTTAAATGCCCATGGGTGGCCACATGCTTCTGATACTTGCGATAGGATCTCCATTGCAAAATCATTAACACTTTTCGCATCTTTAGCTGCCTCTCTAACTACGTTCATACTAACCAGTATATTACGTACATATCCCTCTGTGTATGATTCGTCAGTATTAAACTTGTTATGTATATCTACTAGTGGGTCAGATCCCGGTAATGGTCGGGGCTCTGCTTCTTCAGCTGCAATAGTTGTTTCTTGACCAGGTAATATACATACTCTAGGATCTAGTGATCTAATTAATTTATTATTAATTATTTTAACACTCTCATATTTAACATCATCTTCTGTAATATCTGCATCGGAGTTTGATGCTACAGGATGTGGATGCATACTCATAAACTTAATTGCTAAAGTACCATCCTCCAAGCGCGGCATAAATAATTCATTGATAATATATTCTTCAATAAATCTCCAACTAACATATGTCTCACTATATACAGATATTCCCATCTCATTAATATCTGACATGAATGATATTTCGCGGTCGCGTGGAATAGTAGTACCTATACCTTCATTACAAGTCATTACAGGAATTTTTTCTTTATTATTTAGTAGATTAAATTTAACTTCTTTCCATGATAAATAATTTTCACCATCGTTAATCGAGTAAGTTATTGAGTTTGCAATATCAATCTCTGCAGCTTGTGCATGATCAACTGACTCATTTAGTTGGTTAGATCGCTCTGCAAATGCATCTTCTATAATACGCTTTAATGTATCCTCTGCACTAGCACCGGGACCTGAAACTGAGGTTGATTGACTGTATAGAATTTTACCACTAGCATCTTTTATCACTAAATCTTTAGTACCATCTTTTACCGTTTTAGCAGTTGCATCCTTTGCTCCCTTCTCCACTGGTACATCAACCCATTTTCCCTCTTGTTTATTACCACGTTTATGAGATCCAGATCCCATCTTCCACTCTCTTCTTGTATACACTTCCTCTTCATGTTCCACCTCTTCAAGTGCTTGATCTGGATCTTTATCGACAACTTTTGCTTTAAGTTGATCGTTCTCTACATAAAATTCAATAAATCCTAGCCCGTTAGCAAGATCAAATGAATTGAGTGATAGTGGACCTGCTGGTGATGCTAGTATTTGAAATGCATCTGAATCATCAGTAAATTCATTTAAAGTATCTTGTCTTGCATCACTTACATTTTCGTGTATAGCTTGCTTAGATTGACCTGTTTCAATTCGAGAAGACTTTGTATTTATTTTATAGTAAATTACATCAACATCTGTAACAGGTGTTTCTTCAGCTGATTCAGGGTCTATGATATTACCACCTAGTTTATATGTATCTGTCGGTACACCTAACGTTAAACTGTTTGGTGCAATTATATCAATTTGTATATCATATGATCCATCAGTCGCGTTGGACCAGTTAAATTTTGTTACAACACCTATTAATCCATCATATAAGCCAGCACTTGTCTCTAGTGAAGCTTTATCATTATAATGCACTAATAAACTATCAATATCTAATGTTTTTTTCAATAATGCTTCTTGAATTGCATTAATGCTCGATATATCACCACCTTCTTGTAAATCGCTTAGAGGTATTGGTTGTTGACTTTTTATATCTGAATACCATCCCCACTCTAGTAAGATGCTAACACCTGGTACCATGTACATCATCTCTAATTCATGTAAATCTTTTTCATGGTAACATTTAATAGATAGCGTTGCTCGACGTATAGTACCTAAATCACCTTTATTACTAACAGTTATACCTGTAATTCCAGGGACTGGAGTGTTTCTTAAATTACTACGATATAGCCCTGTACTCTCTCCTGATACTCCAGCTCTTCCAAATGTTGTGGACTCTCCTGATATACCTTTCTGCGAATATAATACCCAATCCTGCCACTTAGGTACAGGTATTTCCATTTCATCTGGATTTATAGGCACTGTAAATGGTACAGATCTCATCCACGGAGTACGTGTAGTGATATGTTTATACGATATAGGGTCTTCGCGAGTGAATCCCGACGTCTCTACATCTAACGCTGCTTTAACATTAGGGTGTATTGAATCTAATACTATTCCTCTATAACTTGACATTTGCTACCTCAGCTTTTGTATAAAGTCAGATGTTTTACTTGGTATTCTTAATCTCATTCCTGGTGGTACGAACATTGTTCCCTTACCTATATCATTAGCTAATGCGATTATCCACCATAGAGATGTATCTTTATAATATGTGTTAGCTAGAGTATCTAGTCTCTGACCGGATTTTACATATATGTATAAATCATCTTCATGGCGTGGTATATTTCCTGGATATATAGTTGTTTCACGATATCGCGAACCTGTATTATCACGTTTAACTTTATTATGCTTATACCTTTTCATACTAATACCTCGACGAGTTACTCGTTTTAAACACCGCATTGGCTGTTGTCGGAGGAGCATCATGTAATACTGTAAATCCTAGATTCATAGTCAATCCACGAGGAACTACGTATCGATCTGGTGAGTCGAGGATACCTACATTTTGTGTAATAAGTGCGCTCGGTGCAGTAGATAGCACTGATCCGAGTGAGTGATCATGTAGTAAGCTCAACGTTTTACTAGGATAGGATGTTTCTGGATTACTTATTTCCCACGCTAACTCCTCCATAGGTGTAGTGGTTAACGATGTCATTATTACTTGCTCTTGTATATAATTACCAATTGTTAATCTTGTGAATGGTGCAGACATTCTGTTAGGCTGTGCGTCTTGTGTAGGTCGCACTAGATCGTATAGTTTATTTACACGATTATACATATCTTTTATCTGCGTATGACTTACAGCATATACTTTTAAATCAAACGATATTGTTCTCTCTACACCTGTATATGAATAAATTTGATCTGGTCTACCTGCATATGATGCTCCAGTCCAAGTAGGTGTTGTTGAGTCAGTTAATCCACCTATAGCTCCTCTGAATTGGTAGTCACCGATCCGAACAGGTATTAAATCTGCAAAATCACCGTTAATTGGATTGTCATTATTATCTACCGGAAACGATTGCTCATTATCATACGCAAATCCATATTTACGTTCAATACTATTTATTTTAGTGCTAATGAATGGATTAGCTCTATCATACTCAGAATACGGGGTATTGCCTCTCGTCGCTAAACTAGCTGCAGTCATTGCTGCTCTACCAACATCAGACGATCCAATTAGAGGTGCAGCTAAATCTAATGCAGCATGTGTTGCTTTACCACCTTTTGGTCTAAATTTGTTACCTACTAAATTATGTGCATTAAGTATAGCGGACTTTGTACGATAATCAGAGCCAGGCTTTCCTTTCCAATCCTGTCTAATCATCTCACCTTGAGATCTTAACTCAGATTTAGGAACACCTGATACTTTTCTATAAAGATCTGCTACCGCTGTTTTTAACTTCATTGCCATGTCTTACCCCATCCCCACTGGTATACGCTCTAAATCCATTACTTCTGCTAACTGTGTTCCTGATACGTTTAATACTCTTTGCTGTGATAATAATTGTATTACTACATCTAGTTTTTGAGCTACAGCAGAGCTTCCTCCACCTCCACCTAGATCAGTTCCTGCTATAATGGAATCATCTTTATCAAGTTGTATGGATCCTTTTGGTCCTGATACCAATAAACCACCATCTGATCCAATAATACCATCCTGTATTGCAGGTGGCTTTGCTTTACTAAATGCTCCAGTTAAAGCAGCTACACCGAGTGAAACGGCAGCTAATGTTGCTATCATACCAATACCAACTGTCATAGCAGACATAGCAGTTAATTCAGCAATAGCTTTAACACTTGAGAGTGCTGCTATTGCACCTTGCACAATCTGTATACCCATCATTACACTTTTCATCTTTTTCTGATCGCTTAGCTGTGTTGCTAACGTATCTTTAATATTTTTCTCTGCATTCTCCATCATTTCTACAGCTGTTGTTGCGTGCTCTTTACTTGCTAGTTGTTCAGCTAATTGCGCATTTCCTTCTTCATATGCTTCAGTAGCACCTTCTGCACTATTAAGTTCATTAGCTGCATTCTCTGCTAACGAAGTAGATACCATTAATTTTTCACGGGTTAGACCAGTCGCTTCTTCTAATGATTTAATTTCTAATATATTGAGTTTAGATATATCACCAACTTGGTCACGAACTTCATTTAATGCTTCGGCATGCTTACCTTCTAACATCAATGCTCTAGCTTTATCGAAGTTAGCTTGCTTACCAGTTAACACATTGAACTTCATTTGAGATTCAATTGATCCTTCAACATCTAATAGCTTATTAGCTACATTCATGGCATCACTTAATTCAAACCCCATCTTTCTAGTCTCAATAGTTGTACGAATCATATTTTTCATACTCATACCGGACCAGTTTGCAAAATCTTTACCAGACTTTGATATCTCCTTCATAACAGCGCCGAATTTAACGCCTTTAGCATCCGCTAAGTTTTTCGCTAAAACTAATGTGTTGGTTGCAGTCTCTGAAGATGCTCCATCCACTAGTTGCATTGCACCTGTTAATTTTACAGCCTCTGTTTTGGATATGTTTAATTTATTTGATACTATAGCTAAATCTTTAGCTTGGTTTGCAGAGTACATATTAGATTGCTTAAATACATCATCCATCTCATGCATCGTATGTAATATTTCTTCACGATTAGTCTGTGTCTCTAGTCCAAACTTAAGCTCTTTGGCAATCTCTTTATTTAATTTTGCTGCTTTGTTGAGAGTTACACCCATTGTGTTAGCAGTATTACGTTGTATTGTAGATATATACCCAATAGCACTCTTCATTTTTTCAGTAATAGCTAATATACTACCAGCTGATGTAGCCTGCCTGATTAATGATTTTTCCTGCTTACTATCTTCTTTAGATATATCTTGCTCAATACCTAGTACTTTACCCTGTATTTTAGCTATACGAGTATATGCATTCTCAAGAGTCTTTGCTTTTTTATTAATATCTTCAGCTGATTTACCTTGTTTAACATACAGATCCAGGATAGATTCATGCTTTTTTATAAGCTGCTCTGTCCTCGCTTCCTGCGCTTTTAACGCACTTAAATCCGCTTTTCTGTCCTGCTTAGCCATAAGTTATTAATCTTGCTCTAACTCTTTATTAAGCTGTTCAAATTCTGCTGTGATACTCTTTAAACGTTGTTGGATTTTAGGATTGTTTAAAGCTTTCTTTTTTGCAAGCGCTTTTATACCCTTCTTTGCAAAGAAGAGTCCTAACATTCCCGTTACAATTTTCTGTAAATTCATAATACTCCTGTTCTCAGTTATATATTATAAATATCAGAATTCTACCTTTTACGGGCGTTTCTCTTTAGTTCTTTGTTTTGTTGTTGGATAATTTCATTCTTTTCTTGAACTGTATCGTTTATACACTTAATATGGAACCTACGTAGCCATATAGGCATATTATATACATCAGAGAATGTATAGCCGCCACCACCACTATACACGAGAAAGAATATCTCTTTATGTACTATGGGCTTATAGTTAAGCCCCAGGCCAAAAAAAGTCTAACCCAATGGGTAGTACAACCTTACCATCAAAGTTAAATTCATCATTTTTAACGTATACTGCTAAGTCGATATCAGGACTCATAGATAGTATGTGATTCCGTAATTTTAATGAATCTCTAGCTATTAGTTGATTATCTATAAAGCTATGAATGTATGCTGAGTCTGCGTTTCCATCAATACACGTAATTTGATGTTTTAACCGTGTAGTAACACCTTTTGAATGACCGCGAAGTGACTGCTTTTCTAATTGAGTTGCTATCTTAACCTCTTCATCACCCGTTAATAATTTGAACTTTACAACTTGTCCACCTACAGGTAACGTGTACTCAAACTCATTTGAATTACTATATAGTGACTCATCTAAAAGCTCATTACCGATTTCCGTTAAATCAACGGTATGTGGGAAAGATTCTTCGGTTCCTGGAATATTTACATTAATATCATATTCCGGTCCATAGCCTAATACACGTGCTGCAATCATCACAGCGTTCTTATCACCAAGTAATAAATCAGAATATTTTATAGATTTACCTTCACCATTACTTACAATAAGAGATTCAAATAACATATCCAGTGCTTTACCCTGCTTAATGAGAGTTGGATTTGTTAGAATATCTTCCTCTCTAGCTGTCATGTATTTCATTTCAACCTTACCTGTTGATAATGGATTGTCTTTTGAATATACTAACCCTTTACTAGGTAACTCTACTATTTCAGTAGGGAAATCAAAATTACCAGCTGCTGCTGTACGTGCAATTGCTTGCTGCTTTATATCTTTATTAGAAACATCACCTGGATAATCCGTATCTATAACTTGTCCTGCCATTGTATAACTCCTTTGTTGTAATTAATGTATATATAAATATATAAACAATAAAAAAGTCCTGATTTCTCAGGACTCTTTTTTCATATATTACATTTACTACATTATTAGAATTCTAATACTGCATAGTCATATTTCAAAGTAACGCTAATTTCTACTGGTTGATCATTAGACCAGTCTAATTCACCCATTTCTGTTGTCAGTGGAAATGCTCCTTTAAGAACCCATCTTTCTCTAATATCACCTGCAGGTCCTAGAACCTCAATAGTAACATCTTCTTTATAGAAATCTGGATAGCCAGCTGCACCTGTTGCAGATTCATATCCTTTACGAACCCACTCCATTACGTGCTGTGCACCTGATGGTACGATTGGATCCCATAATGTCATAGTTACATCGTTCCAATCAGCTTTACCCTGTAGTTTACGTTTCGTATTAATGTGATCAATTACAACTTCACCGAATGTTACTCCAGGACGTGTCACCTTCTTACAGATGAATGATGGTATATCACCAACTGACATTACGAACCGATTCGCCACTTTCGGGGTGAATGAGTTAAACATCAATTGTTGTGCGCTAATAGTCTCTGCCATTATACTGTTCTCCTATTTATAATAAATATCTTATTCACCAAAAGTTGCACCGGTTGGCATAACATTAAAGTCAACTACAATAAATTCAGCTGCTTTCGCTGGTTGAATGTATATGTCACCTTTCATGATGTTTCTATCAATAAGATCTGGTGTATTGTTTGAATCATCCATCACAACTTTAAACGCATATAAACCATTATTTTGCTGTACTCTCTCCATATATGGAACTACAGTAGATAAGAATCTATTTCGTGTTTCATTTGTATTATTTTCAAATACTAAATACTTACTAGTTGATGCAATGAATTTTTTAAGGTTAATTAATAATCTTCGTACATTTACTCTATCTAATGCAGAAGCTTTTTTCTGTAAAGTCTTTTGACCCCATACTACAACCCCTTGACCTGGGAATGTTGCTAATGGATTAACACGACCTGTGTATAGAGCGTCTCGATTTGTATGAGTTAATTTACGTTCAGCTCTAACTGCTACGTCAATTCCACCTCTATTTAAACCAGCAGGTGCATACCATTCATGTGCAACTCTATCGTTAAATGCAAGTACACCTGGTAATACAGTTCCAGCTGGAACCCATGCTAGCTTATTTAATTGATTGTCAGGTATTTGAACCCATGGCCAATACATCGCTGCATAACTTGAGTTATAGTCAGCTGCTTCGTCTGTTACAGATGAAATAGTACCAGCACCATATCCTACAGGATCTACTACTGCAAATGAATCACCACGTGACTCACATATCTTTATCGCTTTATCGACGATAGCTGAGTGCATGTTTTGATTAGCGCCTGGTATTAATACCATATTAATATCATATTCATCTTGATTAGCTAACAAAGTTAACGCTTGTGTATATGATGCACCACCACTTGTGTTAGTTCCATCTGATAAATTAAATCCTTGACAGTTACTATCTGTAATGTTTTCGTAATATTTAGCTGATGCTACTCTATCACCATCTTTACCACCTCCGAATGAGCCTGAGCCTACAGCTGGTAAACTTGCTGAAGCAGCACCTACTCTTACATTACCATTATCATCTAAATAATCGACAGTTTGCTTACTAACTTCAACACGTACATATCGTGATTTATTTGCATATGATCCTGATAATTGTAAGTATGGATCAGCTGTTGTTCCACGTACCTCATATTTCATATCACCGATAACTTTACTAATATAGTTAGTTGCGTTTGGATCTAATGATAGGTTACTCCATGTTTCTAATGGAATTTTCGCTACACTACTATCATTACCGCGTCTAATAACTAGATTAAACGTACCAGTATTATTATCTTTACTAGTCACTTCCCATCTAATATTATCTTTTGATCCGCTTGGTAATAAATGATTTGTAGTCTCTGTACTATAGCTATTTAAAATAGCGCCATCTGACAATGTTCTTAATATAAATGCTGTACCGTCTGTTGTAGCAGCTGCAGAACTTGTTGCAACACTACTAGATGCATGGCTATAGTTTTGACCATCGATTCTAACCACGGTTAATGGTCCACCATTCGTAAGATATTGTTCCGCTGTATGAGATGTTAAATATTGGTAGTAGTCACTACCATCTTTGAATGTATTTCCAAATATATCAACATATTGTGCATATGATGTAACTTGTGTAGGAATACCTACTGGTCCTTTTACTGTTGGACCTACAATTGCTGCACCAATCTCACCAACACCTTGTGGTAAGAATGATAAGTCATTTTCACGCGTAAAGACGCCAGGACTTATAATTTTTTCAGCCATGTAATTTCTCCTAATATTGCAATATGAGTAATTTTATTCTTATATAAATATATAAAAGAAAGTGCAAACTGTATTATTTACTTAAATTATCGGTAGTCTTCTCACCAAATGTGATTTGTGATGGACTAAATGTTTTTGCACTTCCTTGCTGTAGTTGCTTCTGTATTGTATTAGGTATTATATGGCCATGTAGTGTAATAGTAAAATCTGATTTAACAGCTCTATCATTCCCTGATACTAATTCTGTTGCTGTTGTAAAATCATCGATTTTTGCTTTCACCATATACTTACTGCTATCACCCCAATACGATCCCTCTGAATAACTTATAGCTTCTATTATCTTATTCATTTGTGTGATGTACTCTGTCCATACTACACATTCATACGTAACTACTATTTGATCTGGTACTACTATACGTTGAAACTCTCTAACCTTTTTTCTACCTTGCAATACATCAAACTTATCATATTTACTCTCTTTAGAGTATTGATTCTCAATAAAGTGATGTAGAGGGTTATTAACATCAACCTTCATACCTAATTCGCGGTTTTTAGATATACTTGTACGTCTGTACATCAATAACGGTAACTGTATCTTTCCTTTCGAATCTCTATAGAAATTTGATTTTTGTACATTCTTCCACCGCTCAGGTGATCCATATATTACAGGTACTTTTTGCTCAACATTATTATTATCAGGCACTTGTAATCGTGCTACATTCTCACAATAATACTTGATAGTTTCATCTAAATCCATTAAGCCTGACGTTACATCTACATTACTATCTGTATCGCGTCTTACTTGCTGCTCTCGTTGAATTTTATCTCTATGTGGTTTATCATGTGCCATTATAATATCTCGCTAGACCTAGGTCCTTGTGTATTTTCTATTGATAATTTTGAGCGTCTTGTCAAGTGTGCTGATGCTACTATAGATATACTTGCTCCACCCGATAAATTACTATCATCAGGTCGTCTACCTCCCCAATATTGATTTTCCACTGTATTATCTACTTCCCAAAATGCATTATCATGCTCAATAATATCACCGACCTCTATTGCTATATTAGCTCTATCAATTAGCATATCTTTTAAAAATGCAAATGTTGCGGTTTGGTTTACATCAACTCCAAACTCAGAATCTTCCCACTCTTGATCTTCTTTAGTTACTAGACATGGAACTCTAACACAACTTCTATATGCTTTCTCTGCAGCTCCTTCGCCATATAAATTATCTTCCGTTGTATTAACATCAAATTTATATACATGAACATTTTGCTCAATTATATCACCAATCAACTCGTAATTGACTTTATTAATAAAAGCTGCATCTTTTGCTGAGTTAAATAGTGCCATATTATCCTACGTAAATATTAAGTGGTACTTTATTAATTGTGTCTTGTTGGAATTGTGCTTCCTCGCTATTACGCTCCATCATATTCCGTCTTGATGATTGCTCGAGATCTTCTCGTAATTGTTCTATTAATACATCTCTTTCTGCTGCACCTTCGGATCGTAATGTATCACCATCTAACGATGTATCACCACCTGGTGTTGGTATTGAAGGATATTTACCTCTAACTATACCTAACAACTCTTTTGTTAATGCTAATGTATATTTTCTAATCCACTGCTTGCCTGGATCGTTTATATTAGCGTATTTAGTATTAGTGTACTGCATGTTCGAATAATCAGATACCGCACCTGTATTTCCTGCTAGAAGATTATTTCTATCTTCTGTACGTAAATACTGAATCCATAGTGTTGAATCTGCTGTCGGTCTAGGGAATATGGTTAGCTGATTATTTACTAACTCAAACGTGTATGCTGATTTACGTACCATGTCATTAAATTCAATAGCTTGTATTCTCAATAAATCATCATATAACGGCATCATTAAATAGTTTATTGCCGGTGACATTGCACCCATTCCCATACCAGCTAACATTTGCTGTGAACCTACTCCTGATCCAACGTGAGGGTCAAAGAATCGAGTCATAGCCGGAGATGTTTCATAGAACACTCTACGTACTTCAATATCTTTTGCAGTAGCTGAATTAATACCGACTAATGTATCTAGATCATATGTCTGCTTACCGTTCTTTAAATCTATAGATGCAGAATAAAAAGTAACGTCTCCACCGACTCCTGCTTCTGTACCATACTGCTTACTAATAGCTATCTGACTTCCTAGATTTGGAGTTATATTCTGATGTGAAAAATCAGATCCAGTACTCGCTCCTTTAGCTAATAATAAGTTTTCACGTATATTAAATCTATTAACTTGAGCTGTGTACTCTAAAGTAGCTTCTTCAAAACACGCCCAGAATTGTACGCTTTGTAATTCGATATCAACAATAGGATATCCTAGCCGTCTAGCACACCATAGTGTTGCATTATTACAGTCATCCTGAAAAGCTGTCTCTAGCTCATATGTACCGAATGGTACTTCTCCTGTTACACCTACAAACGTGTCTGTTCCATCAAAATATGAAGATGTTGCCATGTT
>Ga0098047_10000327_pt1 | contig 19362 bp, 33 predicted proteins | sample 12_taG_FD_92585 | JGI IMG/M metagenome (GOLD analysis project Ga0098047, IMG submission 92585) | Marine viral communities from the Subarctic Pacific Ocean - 12_ETSP_OMZ_AT15267 metaG | ecosystem: Environmental > Aquatic > Marine > Oceanic | place: Subarctic Pacific Ocean | collected 2015-01-16 | reverse complement strand
CTCGTATTAATATCTTGCCAATCTCCACATATGATTGGGCTTTCCATATTTTCCTGCTTTCATAACAGAATTAACTTTAATCAATCTATCATCATTGGTAAGGTCAGTCATAGCTCTTCTCACGCTGGTGATAGGCCACTCCTTTCCCTGTAATATGCGAATCTCCTCTTGTACCTCAAAGGGAGTAAAGCTTCTGTATGGGTAATGCTCAAAGAACCTGAGTATAACTTCTTCCTGTGACCTTGCTTGTTCCCAACTCTTTTTGAGTGACTCACCTGTTTCTTTATTTGTATTGTAATAAGCCATTTTAAAATCCCCTCCTTTTTCCTTTTAAATCCATACGGCCACCTTGTGGCTTCTTCTTTTTATACATATCTGAAGGAGTTGATTCTGCTCTAAGCCTACCTGAAGCATTTTTAAACCACCACCATCCGTTCCCACTCTTCTTTGCTATTTCTGCTATTTCTTTCACACTTTCTGGGTCTTCTGGATAGCCTTCACGTAGTTTCCAATTCTTTATATATGGCTCAGTCATAGAGTCCTCCTTTTACGTTAAAAAACAATGATGATTTTTCAGTTATATGGTATTCATCATCTAGGCTAAATATATAGTAATTTCTTTGTAGAGCATTCCTATTTATTTTTCCCATTCTTTTATGTCCTTTTGGTATAAATAGAAATGGTTGCTCATGCATGTCAAGCCTAGGCAATGCAGATGAAACCTTCTTATTGTTCTTGTGAACACCATACTTAGGAATCGAAGTTATTGTCTTGTAGTAGGTTGTGTCACCATTTGATACTGTATCCACATCCTCGTGATAATGGGTATTCTCAAAGAGAATTAGGACAATCTGTGTACCTGGGAGTAAGACCATATGATAATCTAGGTCTTTATCCTCTCCTTCGTCTTTCCGTTTTATGACGTGTACTATTGGTGCTAGTTTGTGAAGACCTGACGATTCCATTTTTACTATTTCTACCATTTTCCTTCTCCTTTATTTGTTTCCGTATTCGTTCAAGACACTGACATGGGTTTTTATTACACCCCTCACACATTATTTACCCTCCCTCATTGCACTCCAATCTGGTTCGGGTATATCAAGCTCTTTGCCACAATCATTGCAAGTAAGGCTTCTGGGTGTATGTGTACCAAGCTCTTCTTCTTGATATGTAGTATGATCATGTTCACAATGTGCTTGATGGTAATTCTGTCCCGGGTATTCTTCCATTAATGCGTCATAATAAGATTCTTGATCTCTAGTTTTTTTGTCTATAGGCATTCCATTTTCATCCATATAGCCCTTTTTCTTTAGTTCTTCACATATTAAGAATCTGGCCATGCCTGAAATAGACCTGTCATTTGCTTTAGCTGCCTTACGAAGAGCCTTGTATACTTTCTCTGATACAACAACTCCCATACGTGCCTGATTTTTACCATATCTGTTCTTGTTAGTCATGTTATCTCCCTTCCCAGCTACCATCGTCTGGGTTATTATCTACTAGTGATTCTAACTCCTCATTCTTAGTCATAACATCATGCCATTTATCAAACTCATCTTTATACTTATGAGGGGTAACAGCCAACACCTTCATTTGCTGAGCTATTTGCTGCCATGTGTAATTGCGTTTTTCCATATCACGCATTAACCAATTAGCAAAGAATGCAAAGTCATCTGATTCGTACCACCATACTGGTCGTCCAACATATCTGCCCATGTCTTCCTCCTTATTATTGATTCTGATCCATTTGTCATATTCCTTAGAAGCCTTCTCCCAAGCATATATTAGTCCCTTTGAAGAAAAGAAATGTGATGCTTCCGATATTGGATGCTTACTATATCTGAATATTGCGTCTAGCTGACTGAATACTCCCATTATCTTTTCCCCCTTGTCTCTCCACCACCATACATCTTACGGTATAATAGTGTCATACTTTCCTTATGAGAGAGTCCACGTTCACTTGCTTGGAGTATTACTGTCTCACCACCTTTGTTCGTAAGACTTATAGGTACTCCGTAATTCTTATGTCTGGTTCCAGGTTTATATGGTGTGGCTCTACCACCTCTACGAGCTGAATATCCTGCCTTGTGCTTCTTATCCTTAGGCATCAAGCGTATTCTACCATGAGGTATATTTATGATAGTGGAACCATTTGCTCCACCCACACTTATGATCTTGTCCTTGGGTAGGTCTTTGATTTTTATATTCATGACTTAGAAGCTCCTTTATGTTGTGCTTTTTTACGTTGTTTGTCACGTTTTGCTTTGCGTTTGATTTGAGCTGATGTCCTACCATGCTTACCGAGGTATGCATCTTTCTCTTGCCTATCCTGCTTTCTTCTCTTTGCTGCTTTGTTTGGCATGATTATTCTCCTTTATTAGGGTTATACCAATTGCCTCCACATCCACTACAGTAATCATTAGGTTTTCTTGAACGTATTGCTTTTGCTATTCTTTTTATCCAACGCTTCAATCTTGATTCTTCGTTCCAAAATTCATCTGCTGAGAATGTTTCTATTCTACTTGGGGCAAACGGAGTATGTGATGAGAGGTATATCTTCTCATCCTCAGTCAGTTTAGTGCCACCAATAAACTTTTCCTTGAGGTGTTGGTTATATTCCTCTCTTGCCATCTCACATATGGTATCAAACTCGATACCTTCCAATTTATTACTATTTATGTTGAAATGCTCGATTATGTGATCAACAATTATATGATCATAAGTTGTTGGCGAATGAAGCTTAGTATGTAATTCACTGTGTAACATTGTTATTCTCCCTAGTTAATCTGGTAAATAGCCTGCGATTTCCATACCTGGCTCATCATAAAACCAAGTAATATCTAATTTTGGATAGTTCTCTGCAATATGATTGTACACACCTGAGGGTGGCCCCCAAGCTGTGACAAAGTTCATACGTATTGAATCATCATCATCTGCATAGTCTTCTGCTTCTATGTCCCACTTAACACCCCAATTATCTATACTCCAATCGTACCAATTAGGAGTATCTCGTGGTGCTATTGTGTCCTCAAGCTCTTTTGGTCTTGGTATTAAATTATTAAACTGGAAGATATTATTCTTAAAGGCATCTTTTCGGAACGATTTGATGTCTTCAGGCTTTCCGTATATCTCTACTCTGTTTTCACACCAATTAGCCATTGTTGTTCTCCTCTTTAATATTTATTATTGTTTCAAGTATCCATCCATCTATCTTCCGTTGTTGCTCGTTAAGTTCATTCAACTGGTAGTCAGCATCCGTTCCTGTATCACCGCCAAATTCAATGTTGACTATTCTACGTACTTCCCTCTCATCTTCAGACATCTTCAGATGAGGATATATCTTCTCAAGAGTCTCCCGCGAGGTAGGGTCATTGAGTGTATCTGGTAATCCGCATTCCCTCAAAAGTTCTTTATGACGTATTATGTCCTGCTTGGTGAGTATTTCACCATCAAGTCCTCTTCTTTTCATCTTCCCACCTCTCAACTCTATATTGAAGTATTACATCGGACAAATGTCTCAAATCTTGCTCTGTTAGCATAATATGATCAAGGTCTTGATTCCAAAACACATAATAGACAATATTACCATTGTCTAGTACTGTATGACTTGCTTTTGGTGATGTCCATCCATACCAACTGTTATTTTTTTGTGCCATTTTATCTGTATCAATATCCTTCATCTTATTCTTTGGAATCTTCATTATACATCTCCTCGGCCTCTTTCTCAGCCTTTCTATACCATATTGCTATCAACTGCACCTTAGACATATTTTCAGCAATTTTTAGTATTTTGTTTGAATGCCATATTGAGTCGTCAAATGTTTTACAGAACCACTCAACCAGTTCATATTTATACTTAAATGGACATCTTATGTCCTTATGGACTCGTTTTCTGATGGTATCAATTTCTGAGCTATAAATAATAGTATTAAGTCTCATGCTGAAGCCATCCTATCTGTTGTTTCAGCTTGATGCTTGGAATAGTATTCAGGACTGAAGAATCCATAGGGATCAATGTGGTTCTCTATCTGCATCATGAGAGAATTATATGAAAGAAGATCAAGCCTATGTTTAGCTGGGAATGCGAACAAAATGGTATCAAAGAGTCTTTCATCCCTTACGTGAATATGTATTCCACCACTTGATATGACATAGACTCGCTTGGACAATGTAAGGGATATTTCTGACCTGAGCTTTGGTGATGCCTTAAACCAAAAGGCTATTGAGTATATATCTTTGACCATTTTACCATTGATGATGGTCTTTCCAAATAACAGATGCAAGCCCATATTATTCTTTACAATTTTCATTATATTCCCCTTTTGTTATGATTGTTGTCAACTTCATCTAACCACTCAGCATTGGTACAAGTATGCTCTATTGACTCATCATCAGCACATACTTCGCAATAGTCTTCTTCCTCAGGCTTGATTACCTCATTATCACTAAACATATATCCACTCATTAGAAACTCTCTCTCTTGTGGAGTGAGGTATGAGAAAGCATCTTGTATACATTTACCATTCCTGTACTCGAACAAGTCCTTTCCATCTACAGTAACCGACACACTATCACCTGTATTGATGCAAAGACCAGTAAAAGTGTATGTATGCTTTGGACTGCAATCTTCTGTATATGAACAGTAATGATCAGCATATGTCATGTTAGTCTCTCCTTGGATCATGATTGTTATCTATGTAAGTGGGTGCCTCTTCATCTAACCACTCAGCATAACCTTCCCAATTATGCATTGATAGTTCTTCAGGCTGAACCTCTTCAGCAAATGTATCATGGATATGTTTAATTGGCTCAATTGGTGGTGTATTCACCTTCATATCATTTCTTATTTCATCATTTGCCAACTGGTCGTGCCATGCTTGCAATAAGTCTTCTTTAGAATATATTTTGTTATTTATCTGCACGTTATCACCCTCGTTCAGGTGTTTGATATGATCGTTGATAGTCTCTTCTGTTTCACGGAATGCACCGACTAAGTCTTCCTTGAGAAATACCATACCATCTATATCTACATAATCACCATTGCTGGTATTATTGGAAGGATCAATGATCTTGTCATGCTTGTAATCATCGTATAGGTCTTTGAATGCAAACCCATAGAAGAATCCCATTGTCAATGATAGGCTAAATAGTGCTAGTTCGTACATAATGTTACTCCTTATTATGATTAGTTGATGTTTATGCCCATGTTATATGAAAGATAGGTAATAAAAGGGAGAACACATGATGCTACCACTGTTGTGATAACACCACATGTACGCCTTGTTGTTATAAATTAAAGTATATTGTATTAGTGGGAAGTGGAAGTCTTACGACTTCCAATCCACCTTGAGTTTACCGTGAGCGACTGCGGCTTTGCTCATCTGGTCGAACTTGGCTTTCGTGCAAGTCCGTACCGCGTCACTGTTAGGGAACCGATACGCGATGTGACCTTTGAACTGGCCCTCTGTCACCACACCATACTCAACATAGACGGGTGCGTTAACACCGTTGAAATCGATTAGAATTTCCATTTCAATCTCCTTTTTAACGTAATTACTGAATTGCAATTACTCATTAGGGGTATAGGGGTTGAGTTTATGGTCGCACATCAAAATGCTATAGTTTTTTTTAGGAAACCACATGGGCCAAGTTGTATATTCTGACCAAACAAGGAGACTTGACCATGAGTGACAATGGATACATTACAACCAAGGACTTAAGCAAAGGGGGTGGTTTAACGGGTGTAGCTAGTAGAGAGAAAGAAGAAGCTCTTGCGGCACAAGAACAAGAAATACGGGAACAAGTGCAAGATGAGCTTGTTCATGAACTAGAAAAAAGAAAGAAAGAAGAAGCAAGAAAGAAAGAAATAGGTTCTAAGAAAGAATAATATAAGATATATATATATATATACATTAAGCTGTTACATGGCATCACTAATGAAATCACTAGCTCTTCTACCCCTAGAAAAGCAAATCGAAGTACTTGAAAACCTGTCTGGTGTATCAAGAGATTTATTCCCAATAAACGATATTCCCATTGAAGTCAATGGAACCATCTATACAATTCCTGTGCAAGTAATGGAACTTATTGAGGGTTTACACGACCAACTAATAGAACTAGAGAAGGAAACTGGAAAGCTCATAAGTGGATTACGGAAAGATCAAGAATATTAGATACTACGTCTATGACGATCTAGACGAGTTTCATATTGATCATCCCGAAAAATCCCCTTTAGAAGATTGGAGAGTTGGGAAAGAAGGGGACTGGGTATGGAGTGATGACAAAAGAATTATCCAACTTCTCAAAGTATCTCACAGTATCAATCATCCCCACGATAGGAAAAACTACAAACAAGCTAATGGATGGCTTCGCACGGTTGTTGGGACATTCCTCAATAAGCCAAATACATTCATGGACACAGACTTTAGTGACCACCCAAATAGATATACATTCAGCAAGAAGATTAAACACCCCAGTAAGCGAGTCAGAGATAGAACTAAATGCACTCCTAAAGAACACGAGTTCTCTATCAATGTGGCAGTTGGTATGGGTGCCGTGGGTGCTTATATGGAGGCTTTCAAAGAAGAAGATACATCGAAAGCTCAAAAGAAAGCTGCTGTACTTTTAAAACAGGAGAGAATTATGAAAGAAGTTGAGAAGGGCGTAATGGATATAGCCAAAGAACTCGGCATAGACCATGAATACATATTGTCTAATCTTAAGAGTCTAGCAGAGACATCTGTTGATCCCAATATCAGCCTTCAGTCCCTCAAAGAACTGGGCAAAGCAATAGGAACGCTTGGGGGTGGAGTAAAGAAAGTAGAGACTGGAGTACTTGGGCTATTTCAAGGCTTTACACCAGACCAACTAGAGACAGCATCTAGAAAGGAATTATTGCCAGCACCAATAGAGGGTGAGTAATGGTTTGTCCTCATTGTTCTTCACTATATGTAATCAAAGAAGGGATAAAGAAGACACAAAAAGCAATCAAGCAAAAATACATGTGCCACAGCTGTGGTAGATGGTTTTCAGTCCCACTAGAATCAAGAATTAAAGATTACACAAGCAATGAGATAAAAGCTGGAGAGGTCTTTCACCATCAGACCGAAGAAGTCTGTAGGGTTCACTGCTTAACGGATATACATGTTGGTGCAAAGGAATTTGACCTTGATAAGTTTAAAGAAGCTGTAAATACTATAGCATCTGATCCTCAGGCAGTCTGGTTTGGGAATGGAGATATGATAGAGCTTATTCCACCTGGGTACAAGGCTATATCCACTAGAGGACAGACAGTCCCACCAGAAGAACAATACCTCTCTTTTTTGCAGCTAGTAGCTCCTATCAGAGACAAATGTCTTTTTATTCGTGGAGGAAACCATGATTTCCTTAGAAGCTATCTTATCTTAGACTTTGATGTATGTAAGGTTATTGCGGCAGAATTAGGTGTTCCATATTATAAATATCCGGGGTATGCTAGAATAAAGATTAAGACAAAGAAAAAGGAGATTGCTTGGAACATTGTTAGTGGACACGGAAAGAGTGGTGCAAAGAATGGGGACTTGGAGCTGGATAGACTCGCTGCGGCATATAGTGAAGGTGATGTATTTATACTTGGTCATAATCATCAGCTATATGCTAAACCTGTTGATTCGCTTCGTATTGATGGTGATAAAGAAGTTCTTCACCGTCGCTGGTATGTGAGAGGTGGCAGCTTTCTGATGTATGCTGATTATGCAAGATACTCTCTATATCCAATTCTGAGGACAGGATGGGTGACTATAGAGCTATCTCAAGATGGGATAAAATGCTGGGAGAACTGATGGAGATTGAAGATACAAAATGGAGAAAAATCCCCTTTAAGATAGAGTTGAATTTAGATGAAGGTATCCGTAAGCTTAAAGAAATGAAATCTCAAATTCCTCATCCCCCAGTGGGCTTGTCATCAAGAGAGAATTGTATTCTTGAGGAATTATTGGCAATCATAGAAGGACTTGAGGTTCCACTAAAGATGAATTATGAGGAAGCAGCCTAAACATCCAAATGGCAAGTCAATTACGAAGAATGATTTAGTTCGGGCTATGACTGAGATTATACTAAAGCATAGAACTTTAGAACAGAGATTTGTGGAGCTAGATGGACTCTTTGCTGAATACCTAGAGTTTAATAACAATAGAAAGAAATTTGAGAAGTTTTTAGATGGCAAATATAAATCAAAAAAACGTAGACGAGGCACAAAGAGCATTAAGACTAGCAAAGAGTGATCTGATTTCTTTTGGAAAGCTCTTTCTCTCTGATGATTTCCTTAGAAGCGAAACCCCACCGTTTCACTATGAGGTTGCTGATGCTATAGACGATGAAGAAGTAAAGCAACTAGCTATAATTCTACCTAGGGGACATGGCAAGACTGTTTTGACAAAAGCGTCTATATTAAAGGATTTTGTCTTTGCTGATGATATGCATTTTTATGCATGGGTTTCTGCTACTCAGAAATTGAGTGTAGGTAATATGGATTACATTAAATATCATTTAGAGTTTAATGATAAGTTCAAATATTATTTTGGTGATCTTAAAGGAAGAAAATGGACAGAGGAGGATATAGAACTAAAAAATGGATGCAAACTTATCTCGAAATCCAATGTCGCGGGTATCAGGGGAGGTGCAAAGCTCCACAAACGGTACGATCTCATATGTCTTGACGACTTCGAGCACGAAGCCAATACGATCACGGTTGATGCGAGAGCTAAAAATGCTAATCTTGTTACTGCTGTGGTTTATCCCGCTCTTGAGCCTCATACTGGTAGGTTACGGGTTAATGGGACTCCTGTTCATTATGATTCATTTATCAACAATCTCATCATTAACTATCAGAGGTCTCAAAAGGCTCGTGAAAAATTTAGCTGGAGAGTAATAACCCATAAAGCTATTCTTCCTGATAATTCAGTTCTCTGGCCCAGTTTCTTTTCTAGCAGTAAGCTAAAAGAAAAAAAGAAGTTTTATCAGGATTCTGGACAGGCATCAAAGTACTATCAAGAGTACATGATGGAGGTTCAGTCAGAGGAAGATTCTGTATGGAGTAGAAAATATATCAAGAGATGGGAAGGGTATTTTGAGAAGGATGAAGATGAAAGGATTAACTATATCGTTCAAGACGGAGAAAAGAAACCTATCAATACGTTTATCGGTTGTGACCCTGCTACTGATATTGATACTAAAGAATCTGATTTCAGCGTCATTATGGTTGTGGGTGTGGACACAGATAATAATCTATTCGTATTCGAGTATGAACGCCACAGGAGTATTCCCACTGTTGGCTCGAAATCTCTGACGGGTGAAATTTTAGGCAAGAAAGGTGTCGTAGATTATATAATGGAACTATACGATAAGTACCGTTGTACAAGTGCAACTGTAGAAGACGTGGCTATGAACCGCTCTATATTCCAAGCATTGAATGATGAGAGGAGAAGACAGAATAGATTTGATGTTGCAGTTATACCTGAAAAACCTGGGGGAACACAGAAGAGAAATAGGATTTATAGTGGCCTAAGCGGTAGATTTGCTACTGGAACAGTACATTTACGAGAGAATATGTTTGATTTGGAGAACGAAATCATTACTTTTGGGCCAAGAATGGCACATGATGATACCATTGAGAGTCTTTATTACGCAAATGTGCACGCATTCCCCCCCACTTACAAACTTGAGAAAGGAAAAAGTAAACCTAAGTGGTATAAGCCTAAAAGAAAGGCAAAAAACTGGATAGTAGCCTAATGGCTTGGAAATTCAGGAAAGTAAGACTTAGTAGAAAAAAGAGAGGCTATGCAAGAAAGAAAAGAGTTAATCTTTGGAAGTTGACAAGCAGAAGAGGAAGAAAGCGTAGACGTGCCTAGGTTTAGCAAAAGATCAAGATCACGGCTAGGTACTTGTCATCCAAGTTTACAGAAGATATTTCATGAGGTGATAAAGCATTTTGACTGTACGATTCTTGAAGGAGCCAGAAGCAAAGAGAAACAAGACGAAGCTTTCATGAAGGGGAATAGCAAAGTCAAATGGCCTAAGGGAAAACATAACAAAGTCCCTAGTGTGGCCGTTGATGCTATTCCTTATCCAATAGATTGGGGGGACAGAGAAAGAATGAGTTACTTCGCAGGATATGTACAGGGAATATCAACTCAGATGGAGATTCCTCTCCGTTGGGGTGGAGACTGGGATCAGGACACCGAACTTAAAGATAATAGGTTCGATGATTTAGTTCACTTTGAGCTTACAGAGTAATGGCAAGAAGAAACCAAAAGAAAAAAGCACAAATCAATAAACAGCTCTGGGACAGAGCAAATAGTATCTATAGAGTCAAATGGCAGACTGTGAGCCAGAAGGGTTATGATTTCTATTTAAACGAACAGCTATCTACTGAGGAGAAGCAGGCTTTAGAAGAATCTGGTATGCCTTCTTTCATTATCAATAGGGTTACACCTGTAATAGAGATTATGAAGTATTTCATTACGGCTAACAATCCTAGATGGAAAGCTGTTGGTTCTGAAGGATCAGATGCAGATGTTGCACAGGTACATTCAGATGTGGCTGATTATTGTTGGAATCTCAGTAATGGTAAATCTGTGTACTCACAGGTTGTCCTTGATAGCCTTGCGAAGGGAATGGGCTATTTCTTTATTGATGTAGACAAAGATGCTGATAGGGGAATGGGAGAAGTGGTATTTAAGAGGATAGACCCTTATGATGTCTATGTTGATCCCATGAGCCGTGATTTTCTCTTTAGAGATGCTTCATTTATCATGGTAAGAAAGAATTTATCTAAAACACAACTAAAGGTGTTGTTTCCTCAATTTAAAGCAAAAATCACTAAAGCTACGGGCCAGAGCCAAATTGTAAATTATAGTCAGACAGATTTTGGGGATACGGATTCAGTAAGGATTGAAGATGTATCAGATACCATTGATCCGACTACTTCTGATATGGATGAGATAGTTCCCTTCTTTGAGTGCTATAAGAAGATCAAAGTTCCTCTATACAATCTTACTATAAAGATTCCACCTACACCAGAAGAACTGCAACGTATTGAGCAAATGGTACAAGTAGGAATAAAGGAATATGAGCAAGAAGCCGAAGTCCAGATAAAGGAACAAGCAAAATCTATGAAAGCTGCGGTTGAAGCAGGAGAGATGATTGAGGAAAGAGCTGGGCTGGAGATGGAAAAATTACAGAGGCAAATAGAGGGAAATCTAGAGCAGCAAAAACAAATGCTTATGGCGAGAGCACAGGAAGAGGTATCCAAGGTTGAAACTCAGATAGTTTCTGAGAAAGAATATAAAATTCTTAAAGAGAATACTACCTTTGCTCAGAATATCGTAGATGAGGTAAAGTTCTTTCAATCTAGGATAAAAGTTACATGTAGTCTTGGAGAGGATACTTTTTTATACGATTACATTCTTCCATACGAGCATTACCCAATTGTTCCTGTCCCCTACACATATACAGGAACTCCATATCCCATGTCTGCTGTAGTTCCTCTTATTGGAAAACAACAGGAGATAAATAAAGCTCATCAGATAATGATTCATAATGCAAACCTTGCTTCCAATCTAAGGTGGATATATGAAGAGGGTTCTGTTCCTGAGGATGAATGGGAGCAATACTCCTCATCTGCTGGAGCCTTGCTTAAGTATCGTCAGGGTTTTCAACCACCTACTCCTGTTATGCCTGCTCCAATTAATAATGCTTTCTATACTATGACTCAAGAGGGTAAAGCTGATGTAGAGTATATATCTGGTATTCATTCTTCGATGATGGGGATTGCACAGGCCCAGCCAGAAACATATAGAGGATTACTTGCAAACGATGAATATGGGACAAGAAGAATCAAAGCATGGATGGGAAGTGTTGTTGAGCCTGGGCTTGAGCATCTTGGCAGAGTTTTTAAGGATATAGCTCAAGCGACATACGCAGTTCATAAGGTATTTAGGATTGTTCAGCCAGAAGCAGGGTCTGGGGATAAAGAACAAAAGTCTGAGATTAACATCCCAATCTATAATGATTTTGGTGAGGCAATAGGAAAGTGGATGGATTATGCATCTTCAACATTTGATGTAAAACTAGTTGCTGGTGCTACTATGCCTGTTAACAGGTGGGCGTTACTAGAAGAATACTTCAGATGGTTCCAAGCTGGTTTAATAGATGATATTGCTATGTTAGCAGAAACAGATGTAAGAGGTAAAGAGGCTGTCGTTGAAAGAAAGTCACTATATTCTCAATTAAGCCAACAAGTTGAAGCACTAGAGGAACAAGTGAAGGATAAAGATGGTACAATAGAAACCTTGAGTAGACAAATTGTTCAAGCAGGTATAAAGATGAAGATTGGAGAGTCGGCACTAGAACAAAGAAAAGATGTGCAAGATACTAAGGCTCAACAGAAGCTATTAAGGGGAAGTATGAAGAAAGATTACGATAATTATTTAAAAGATTTGCAAAGAGAAGTAAAAAGTAATAGCAGTGAATAAGGAATTGATTATATTTGCTGTTTCTCTTAAATTAACACAGACATGATGAGGAGTCTATAATGGCACAAAACACAGGCAACGCAGCCGAAACGGCTGCCCCCGAAGTTGAACCAACCTCTACAAATACTATAGGCGAAGAAGAAATCAGTGATTTTTTCACTGCTCTCGATAGTAGCGTCAATAGTATTTTGGCTGATAGTTCGGACAATCAGACAACTGCAAGTTCTAGCAATAACACGCAACCAGTAGAACGGCATCCTGATGAACAGTCGCAAGGAGAAAATTTTCAGCACGAAGCTGAGAATCTCTCCAAACGGTACTCGGATTCCAGTAGAGAAGCCAAACGGCTTAACAACCGATTAGGTGAACTGGAACCATATGTACCCATCCTCGATGCAATGAGGCAAGACCCTAATTTAGTCTCTCATGTGAAAGACTATTTTGAGGGTGGTGGAGTCGCACCAACAAGCATGAAGGAACGCTTAGAGCTTCCAGAGGACTTTGTTTTCGACCCAGACGAGGCTTTTAGTGAAGGCAAATCTGACTCAGCAAAGCTCATGAATGCTACAATTGATGGAATCGTTCAAAGACGGCTGACAACAGCTAATCGTCAGATGAGTGAAGATAATCAAAGAGTGGCTGAAGAGCGAGAGTTCAGACAGACGCATGATATGTCTAATGAAGAATGGGATAACTTTGTGGATTACGCAAAGAATCACAAACTTGGATTAGATGATATTTTTTATCTAAAGAATCGTTCTGGGAGAGATCAGAAGATTGCTGAGAATGCGGGGAGGCAGGTCACGGAGCAAATGCGAAGTGTCCAGCAACGTCCCGGCTCATTAGCAACTGTCGGTAGTACCGAATCTGAAATCTCAGAAGATGACAGAGTTTTTGATATGCTAACTGGTGTTGACAGTGGATTAGATCAGTTGACTGGTTAGCTAGAGTAGTCATCTAGTTCAGTCAACATAACAAGGAGCAAGAACAATGGCTGATACTAGTTATCCTTCCGCATCTCCTCTGGCACTCGCCACGAGCAGCGGATTAACAGAAGGATACGCGGCCTCTCAGGGTTCGAGCCTTTCTACTGGTGATCTCAGACGAAGATATAATTTCGGTACACGCTTTAGCGAACTCGCTATTGCACAAACACCGTTTTTTCGTCTGGTTTCTACTATAGCAAGAAAGCCTACGGATGACCCATCGTTCAAGTTTACAGAAAAACGCCAGTCATGGATGAAGCGTTATTGCCATGTTGTCGGTATGATAAATGCCAGTACAACGGACGTATTTAACGATGCAACCTTGACGGGTTATGGAGCTGACGCAACTATTGCACTTGGTGATACCGTGAAACTGTATATGGCTACCGATTACAAGTCGGCTGGCAATATACAGAATGTTCAAGGTCAATCATCTGGTGAAATTACTGTCGGTGGCTCTGGTACAGCTCCTGAGTTTCTGATGCCTAACCAGATTTTACAGGTAAACCTCTCAGCTACGGCTGGTGGCGGAACCACCATTTCAGATTATGCACTCGTAAGAGTGACATCTGTCGGTGCACAAGCTACCAAAAATAGTATGGAGACTAAACTTGTAGTCGGTGAAGTTGTCAGAGCGGCCTCTGGTGAAGTTTGCTCGTTCGCGAGCAATGCACCAGTTTCACAGGTCTACGACAAAGTTATTCATAGCCAACTTGAGGCTATGCGTACTTATGTTGTTGGTACTTCCTACGCGGAAGGCTCTCAACTTCTTGGGCAATCATGGAAAGATAACCCATACAGCACAGGTTACGGACAGACTCAAATCTTCCGTTCTGAGTTCGGTATGACCAACACTGCTCGGGCTACAGCCCTTAAATACGAGCCGAATGAGTTCGCTCGTGTTTGGAAGGACAAGCTTACCGAGCATAAATGGGAAATCGAACAGGCCGGGTTATTCTCCGCTCAGAATACTCAGACAGTTGCACATACCCAAGGCGCGGTTGATTATGTTCTCGGATTCGGGAATATCTTCAGCTGGTCTACCTCTAAAACGGTAGATAGTTTTCTAGATGACATGAGCAAATATCTTGATCCCCGTTACAATAACGATAACGCTACTGTTTACTTTTGTGATACAGAAGTCTACAACTGGTTGCACAAAATTGGTGGGTTCTTTTCACAGAACCTCAATATAGACGACCAGATCAGAGCTGACCTCGCTATTACGGGAAGAAAAAAGGTAATGGGTTTAGACATGACCACAATTAGTACCGTTTATGGTTCTATGAATGTGGCACGTTGCATAGCTCTCGATCACAGTGCGGTACGCATTCTTGGTGTAAACATGAAGAATGTTAAATATCGCCCTCTTGTTGGCAATGGTATTAACCGTGATACGTCCGTGTACGTTGGTGTCCAATCTTTGGAAAACACCGGCACAGATAAACGTGTTGATATGATTCTGACGGAAGCTGGGTTCGAGTGGCAGATGCCCGAGAGTCACGCTATCTGGAAATAGTGATGAATGATCCAAGTTTGGGGGCGGGGGCTTTCCCCTCCTTTTGTCCTCCGTCCCCTTGCTTGTATCTTTAACATTGAGAACAAAGGATTATGGCAAATAAATTAATTATTAGAGGTTCAGTAGAAGCTCAGATTCATACGACTGAAACTGTTGACACAAAAAGTTATACCGTTTATAGCGTAGATCAACAGGTAGGTAGCAATGGTGGCTCATTTGAAACTACCTATACTGATGCAAAGGCTAGAAAATATACAGGTGTTGCATTAACAAATAGCGGTACACCATTAGTAATATCAACTGATGCAGCTTTTGAAGGAACATCAACAAAAGCAGGGGCAGCACCCTCTACTGTAAAAGCATTTTTTGTAAGCTATGATAGTACGGTTGGTACTGTAGCTACCGTAACTGTCTCAGTAGGGTCAACCGATCATGCTGTATTGGCTGTCGGAGAATCAACAGTGATCCCACTTGCTGGTGTAGCTATTGCAGAGTGCAAATTAGAAGCATCTGCTTATAGTGATGGTTCTCATGAAGCATCCGTAACTGTCATCCTGATAGGCGATTAATGAAACTTTGGGAAAAGGTTAATAACCTATGTGGATGTGGTGGTAAATCCCGCATCTTAGTAGAACATCTCAATCAAGCGGCAAAGTGGGTTGTAAACTCACTACCAGAAAAATTCCTATGGACAGTTTCATCAACCTCTTCAGTAACAGCTAGCACTGGAAGCTCTGTAGCTTATGATAAGATTTTAGCTGTTTATAGAGATGATGGTGATGATGGAAAGAGAATAGCATCAGAAGTCCCAGATACATTAGCATATGCATTTGATACAAGTTATTCTTTGAATGGTGCTACTAGTATGTTTCCCAAGTATTATAAACTTGATGGAAAGATTTGGATTAAACCAGACCCAACAATAGCAAGCGCAGGAACAGTTGTATATGCTGCCCCTCCAATTGTAGATGAAAATACATCGAGTTGGGTACTAGTTGAATGGGAGAATATAGTATTGATGTATGCTGGTGCTCTTGATTTCTTAAGACAAAGCGAAACAAAGCAGGCTTTATCATCAACAGAATTATCTACCATATCAACTTTATTGAGTACCTATAATAGTTCATTTCCATCTTATTCCTCACCAGCCGCTCCAGCTTTACCAACATATAGTTTTTCAGGGACACTTCCCACTTTAACAATATCTGCTACCTTGCCAGATTCTTTAGCCCCTGATAATACTATTTCTTATACAGCTCCGACCTCTGCTGTTGCAGCAGCTTCTCTTACAAAAACTATTACAGTAGGGACAAGTCTTCCTGTATTTAATTTGCCTGCGTTTGCTGTAAGCACGACTGAAGCTAATGATGCTTTAACAAAAGCAAAGCTTCTTGTTGATGGAACTACTATGACTGGAGACACAGAACCCCAAAGTGTTCAATACTGGCTAAATGATGAAGATACTGAAATGGTGGTTGCTACAATTAGTGCTTCAGCTCAGGAAATAGCAAGAGCTGGAGAATCAATTAATTTAGAAGGACTAAAGCTTAAAGATTATGAGGGTGCTATTGGCAAAGAGATTCAAAGATTTACTGGTGAACTTGCAAAGTATCAAGCCGAAATGGCTGATAAGGTTGCTGATGTAAAAGCACAAATGGATGCGTATCAAGCTACGCAACAAGATGCAATTCAGGTTGTTCAGGGCCAAGTTGCCAATGCTCAGAATAGTTTAGCTAAATGGTCGGGTGAACAACAGAATCACATTGCTAAGTATACAGCAAAAGTAGGAAAAGAGGTACAGGAGTATCAAGCTAAAGTAGAAACTTGGGTTAGAGATAATACTACTAGAATTGGTGAGTATCAGGCTACAGTATCTAAGTTAATGCAAAAATATCAAGCTGATGTAAATGCTGAGTCTTCAAGCTTTCAGGCAAATGCAAAAATCGCTGGGAAAAATTTGGATCAGGCTGGAGTCAGATTACAAATATCACAGGCATACGCATCACAGTCACAACAAGATTTTCAAAAGAGTTCAACATTATATAGTTGGGCCATTAATGAGTTGACAGCTTCTACGGGAGCTGCTTCGGCTCCTCCACCTCAACAGGCGGCTCAGAGAGCAGAAGAGCAAAGGAGTACAGCGTGAGAGTATTAGAGGTAATGGAACGTGCTGGTACAAATGATACTAAAGTAGTACTTGAGTGGATTAAGGATGCTATTCATGCTATCGAATCTTCAAATGTGAAAAATCTTAAAATAAGAAAACAGACAATTACTGAGAATACAAGAGATTATGATTTACCAGCAGATTTAATTTCTATAAACTCAGTTAGCGTCTTAGACACAGAAGATGATAATAAGTATAAGAAAATTAGACGACTAGTAGGAACTCCTGTAGTATCTGAGGATACAAATCCATAATGAGTTACGATACAAATAGAAACTGGTTTTATCAGTTAGGTGGGAACAATCAAATACGTCTGTATAGACTAAGAAAGACTAGTACCGCAATTCCTGATAGTAGAGGTAGATTTTCTACTGGTGATAATGAATTAATTTACCCAGATGAGACAATTACTAATGGGTTAAGATTTGAATATACTACATTTGTTAAGCCATTTGTTACCACTGATCCTAATACTTTAGCTACAGATACAGATGAGACTACATGGACAAATCCATCTTTAAGTGTAGATGCATCTCCAAGTGAGTCAAGTTATGTTAATGTTAATAGAGCTGTAGGATTAGCTGTTGTTTGTTACATTATGGCTAGATTGGCAGAAAGAGGGGGAAATGTTGAATTGAAAGAATATTATATGCGTGAATTTTGGAAAAAGGTTTCTGATGAAGAAAGTAATAAGAGAACGATCTCTATGGCTTTTTCAGACCCATTAACTTCCGTTAGATAGGAGAAAATAGCATGGCGGTACTCCCCAAAGGTCTTCAAGACTACTCAGCTCAAGAGAGTGTTGCACCATACGTTAAAGCTGTGGTGGCTACAACAAATACTCAAGATGCCTGCAGAGCAATATATGTAAAAGTTGCTGGTGAATACACACTCACAATTAATGATGCAGATGTAGTGTTTACTGGCTTACTTGCTGGTCATATATACCCTGTATGTACAACTAAGTCTTCAAGTGCCAACGTAGTATTTTTATACTAAATGCCAGAAACTACAAAAAGTTATTCCAACTTGGAAATTATCCAAGGCTCTGACTATGAGATTGTGATAACTATGGATGATACTCATCAATGGAATGATAAAAAGTATAGAGTTACTATTGTGAAAGATTTCGCTCACACGGCCTTTAACGGAGATATAAGTAGTAGTGGTAAACTTGCCTTTGGAGATGCTTCTGTGTCTAGTGGTGGTACGATTTCTAACTCGACAGATTCAGGAGTTGGGAATATAACTATTGGAGGAACAACCCTAGATGGTTCTACGCGAACAGGTGGAACAATTACGATTAAGCTAGATCAAGCTAAGACAGCAGCTCTTGATGATGATTTTGATGGATTTTGGGATTTACTTGAAGGAAGCCCAGTAAGTTCCCCAACGGAATTTATAAGACAGGCTCAGGGAGAAGTTTATGTTAATCCTATGGCAACAGCTCCTACTGATTTTGAATAATGGCAACCTCGGGCAAAACAACAAGTAATGTAGCAAGTAAAAGTTTTAATACGCAAACGGCCTCTAAAGCAATAGAGACGTTTATAATAAATTCAAATAAAATTCCGCACTCTAGTTCAAGCATAATTGCTACTAATGTATCGGATGCAATTGAAGAAGTCGCAACGCAGGTTGCAGTAGGTGTATCAGCTCCAACTGGGGCGACTGTCACCGAAGGTGATTTGTGGTACGACACAGATGATGATATTTTTTATGTAAGAAGAGATACTTCTTGGATTGAATTAGTTCAAGAAGAACTTACTGGGAATATCGATGGTGGAACATGGTAAATAATAAAATAAGGAGTTAGCTATGGCTAACAAAATACAGTTCAAACGTGGAACTGCCGACCCTTCAGCGTCAGGCAACTCTATTGGAGAACCTCTATTCAGATACGATGATACTAATAGTGTCTATAAGCTATTTGTAGCGAGTAGTAATTCTGCCGTAAAGTGGGTGGGAGCACCTATTCTTGACCAAGATACACTGTCAAGTGATAGTGCAACCTCTCTTGCGACTCAGCAGAGTATCAAAGCATATGTAGATGCTCAAGTAGATACTGCAGATGCTCTTTCCGAGTTAGCGGACACTGATATATCAACACCAGCTGATGCTTCATTACTTTTATACGACACTGGTACATCTACGTGGCGTGATGGAGCGATGTCAGGT
>Ga0098047_10000321_pt1 | contig 19653 bp, 23 predicted proteins | sample 12_taG_FD_92585 | JGI IMG/M metagenome (GOLD analysis project Ga0098047, IMG submission 92585) | Marine viral communities from the Subarctic Pacific Ocean - 12_ETSP_OMZ_AT15267 metaG | ecosystem: Environmental > Aquatic > Marine > Oceanic | place: Subarctic Pacific Ocean | collected 2015-01-16 | reverse complement strand
TACCATTTATAAGTATCTTTAGGTTCTAACAATCCAATAGAATATTTTTGAAAAAAGTCAACTAAAGCTATAAGAGATTTATCCATTGATAAAAATCTATTAATCATATAAGGTTGAAATTCCCTTTGATCATTCACACTAAAATTATCCCAAGGTCGCTTTTTAGTGCGAATCTCCTTTAACCAATCAAAAATATTCATTTTGCTTTATCAGATGTTTTATCCACATAATCAGTTTTATAAAATCCAGATCCCTTTAAAACAAAAGATGTTGCAGATATTTTCTTTACCATTTTTATTTCGTCAAAACACGTGTTGCAATGCGGCATTGAATCCGACAGCGACTGTAACCGCTCTTCTTCATAACCGCATATCGGACATATAAATTCATATAAGGGCATAACTACAATTGAAATTCGCTTTCAAATAACTGATGCGCTATCCTTCCACAAGTTTCGCAAGCAAATGCCGATATTGGAATTACAATCTCTTTACCTGTGGGAGATATAATAGAAGATAATCGCCTTAACAAAAGTGTTTGTTTAAATGCTTTACCTTCGCACTCTTCACAGTGAATCGAAGTTGTAGTTGATAAATCTATTTGATCATAAAGATTCGTTTGTTGTGTATTTGTATTTGAAAAATCTGGTGATTTAATCATTATTTTCTCCCGATTATAGTTAATAAATTAGCAATTAATGCCATAAACGTAATTTCTGAATCTACAGAAAAGTGATCCCTATACTGAGCTTCTGCAATTTCAATAATTATTACTTGAGCATTATTGGGTGCGATCTTATCCGCGGCGTCATAAAGAAATCTATATAATTCAGTATAATCTGAAACTGAGTTATCAGCGATTAATTGCCTTATTTCATTAAAGGTTCCAGAAGTAGTTAATAGTTCAAGAAGCTTAAGTTTATAATTTCTTTGAATAATAGACGTCTTATCAAGACATAGCTTATTATTTATAGTTTGGCGTTGAGCAGAATTTATTATCTGTCTAATGTCCGGATACTTAGAATTAACTATAAGAGCTATATCATCTAAATTAAAAGTAATATTTTCTTTCTCTAAGATTTCTCTTAAATAAATAGCAACATTCTTTTTTGATGGTGGTACTATATTAAAAAGTTGGCATCTTGATTGAATAGGATCAATTATATGTTCTACATAATTACATGTTAATATAAAGCGAGTGTGTTTGCTAAATGTTTCTATAACATTTCTAAGTGCGGCTTGGCTGAGGGGTGTGATCGCGTCGCTCTCATCAAGTATAATAACTTTTAACGATTTAAATCCAACAGAAGATGCAAATGTTTTAATTTTATCTCGTACAGTATCAATATTACGTTCATCAGATGCATTAATATACAAATAATCACAGTCAATATTATTAACAATAATTTTAGCTAAAGAGGTCTTACCAACTCCAGGATTGCGATTAAATAATAATAAATGAGGTATATCATTTGTATCAATATATTGTTGAACCTTTTCTTTCAAATGATCGTTTCCTATATATTCAGAAAGATTTTTAGGTCTATATTTTTCACACCAAATAAAATGTTCGTTTTTTATTTTCATATTAATCTAAATCTACAATAGCCGTTAAAAAATATTCTGATTTATAATCCCCACTATTAAATACAATATGAGCTAACCCCTGATTTGAAATTTCTAAAATTGCAACTTCGCATTCTCTATTAGCTAATAAAATCTCTTTAAATATATCAGCATTAAAACTAAAATTATCAAATAAAAATACTTCAATACCTTCAACAGGAATATAAACTCTATTTGTATTGTGTGTAGACTGCCCTATTACCAATTGAAGTTTCTCATCATTAACTATTGTAAAAGTATTAACATCCGCTAATGCATTTTTTCCTTTTATATAAGTATTTATAGTATTATTATCCATCTTAATTTTAGTTTCAAAGTCGGGTAGCTTTGATAATTTGGGAGGTGATGCAATTACTGCTAAATCAGCTAGCATAAAACTTACTGTCGCATTAGTATCTTTAATTTCAAGAGATACGGGTTTACTATCTATCTTTTGTAATATTAAATCTATACTATCGCCTAAAGTATTTAACAACCTTCTTAACAGTGATGTAGAAAAAACACCAAAAGTTGCATTTTCAAAAGAAAAATTTTCTACAGTAACTTTTCCCATTAACGATTTATCTGGCGTAATAAATATTGTAATTAATTGATCATTAGAAACAGACCATTTAGTACTTTCAATATTACCCCCAAGATTATATTTTAATATAAATTTTTCTAATTTATTTTTATTCATCATTACTTCAAAACTGAAACCTAAACAACTCTTTAAATCGCGCATCTTTCGAAGAGATTAATAAAAATTGTTCTCTCGGAGAGCGCTTTTTATATCTAGGTTTAAGAGTTCCTTTTGTTATTTCTTTCCTTATTAACTTTCGAAATTCTTTAAGATCATAAAAAATTGAAATATTATCATTAACACTCACATGATAAATTCTATCTGCTTTTGATGTTCGAAACCACCCGGGCCGGCTACGCTTTTTAGCCCACTCCAAATATAAAAGAAACGAACCATCTTTTTCTTTTATTAAATTATGCTTACAATCAAAATAATAAGGGCGATACCAAGAAGTTTTATATACTGATCCATCTATTCCATTCTTTTGCATAAAATATACATCCGTGAAATCTTTAACAGTAATATACTGATTACATGATTCTAATTTTTCAAATAACCATCTTTCTCCCTTAATACCTTTATCAGCAGTTCTAGGATATCTATCATATAAAGTTTTTTTCATCCCATTTGCTCCGGTAATTGACCTTCATCAGTATTATAACCACCCATATACTTTCCAAAACTATCACTTGAAGCCATTATAAATTGAGCTACTCGAGATTCGGGCTGTATTAATGTATGACCTATTAAATTATAAAGCATGCCATTTATATGACCTTTAAACCCCGAATCATAAAGCCCACTTAAAACAAAAACACCATTTCTATTTAAAGTAGATCTTGTAACAAGCCATCCCACAACTCCGTCGGGCATTTCTACATATGCCGGAGAAACAAAATCATAAACATTATTACTTTTTAACGACCATAAAGCTTCTGCAGTGTCGTCTACCTTATCTCTAGCTCGGTGACTTTTCTTTTCATGATATAATTCAAAATCACTATCTTTGCGAACTTTATAAAGTTCACCCGCTCTAATATCAACAGCGTTTGGCTGAACGTGATCTAATGGAACTCCACGAAGCCAGCCTTCATCAATTGCTTGTTTAGGATTTAAAAACATTAACTATAGCCTTTTAGTGGTATTATACCGATCTTTTTATAATGTCGTATAAGTTTATTAGAGGCAACTTTTGTAATAAAACTATCTTTAAATAAAATCGTCATACTATTAGATAGTTTAAAACCTGACTGTTTATTAATTTGGATGGGATATAATATCATACCACAATACATTTCAATAAAATCGCTCATATTTATCATTATTCGCTAAGTAATATTAGATGGTTGCATCTGGTATACCGCTTTCACCTTGCGAGCTTCATCTAAAATAGTATACCAATTATTAACATATGGTATCGGATCGGCAACTTTTAACTTATCAAATGCTTCAATTCTCTCATTACAAGATCCGCATCTACCGCATGATTCGCCAAACTCGTTAGGTTGATAGCAGGTATTTGTATTTGCAAAAACTGTATCAAAATCTAAGCCTAACACATCACATGACTTCTGTGAATCTTTTAAAATTGTATATTTATCCCCATCTAAAAATGGCGTATAAAATGATACTCTTTCAGATCCCCAATTACCAATCTTAAATGCATGTTCAATAGCATCATAAAACTCCGGACGACAATCTGGATATACGGCATGATCGCCGGTATGAACACCATAACATAAAATAACATCTGAATCCGTGTCGGTCGATAGCGTTAAGGCATGCCCATATGCTATTGATGTAAAAATAGCATTTCTATTAGGTACTACTGTATCTTTCATATTATCTTCTTCATAATGCCCTTCAGGAACCTTAAAATCTTCTCGTGTTAACGCTGAATTAAACATCCCCATTACAGTTGATAAATCAAGAACTGTATACGGAATATTATGTCCTTCTGTTTTAAGGTATTGTAAATTATCACTAACACGACTAAGCTCTAAACTATGTTTTTGACCATAATTATAACTTAGTGCATGCACATCATATTCTTTCCTTAATAGATGAAGCAGTAATCCTGTAGAATCCATTCCACCGCTAATACTAATGACTGCTTTTTTCTTCATTTTTTTTCTCCTACTTTATATCAGGATGTATGTTATAAGGATACCTGACTTGTTCCTTTTATTTAAGATCTCTAATAAATGAATAAAATTCTGCTCTAGAATTATCTTCATTTTCTAAAAAACATCCACTCACTCGAGCAGTCTTCATAGTTGAATCATGTTTAACACCTCTAACACATGCACACATATGATTAGCCTCAACCATAACACCAACACCTTTATTACCTTTACATACATCATCAATGTGTTTATGTATCTGCATTGTTAAATTTTCTTGTACCTGTGGTCTACGTGCAAACCATTCTACTATTCTATTTAATTTTGAAAGTCCAATAACTTTTCCATCTTTACCAGGTATATATGCTACATGAGCATATCCTATAAAAGGTAAATGATGATGAGAACAGAGAGAGTGCATCTTGATATTTCCTTGAAATACCATTCCATCATATTCATCTACATTATCAAAAACAGTAATCCTAGGTGGATCACTGAAACACCCTTCAGCTAAATCATTGACAAATGCCCTTGCAACTCTATATGGCGTATCAGTACTATTAGGATCGTTTCTCCAATCAAATCCTAATGCATCCATATATGCTTCATATGCTTTTGCAGCATTTTTAATTATCTGTTCTTTATCTGTTTCAGTTCTACTTTTATTACCATTGGCATATTTTAACATATATAACCCCTACTGTCTAAAACGTTTCATACATAATGTTGATGGTGAAATTAAATTCATATCTAATACATCTATACTTGTTGCTCTCGAAGGGCAAATATCAATCCCCCCTCTTCTAGTATAAACTGCTCCAACCATCATATCCTCTGGATCTAATTTATCATACAATCTTTTATAAATCATCTCTACAACCTCTTCATGAAAATGATTTTCATTTCTAAAAGATACAATATATCTTACTAAACTTTTAAGATCTAAATAGTTATAAGACCGCAAATGTAAAAATAATGTACCCCAATCTGGTTGAGATGTTACTTTACAGTTACTACGGAGTAAATTACAACTAATATTTAACTCTTGCAGATCTTTTCCTACCTTAAATTTTAAAATTTCTGGTGCTTCATTAAATTTATTAAATCTAATATCTTCAAGATCTACATAAACCTCTATAGAAGTATATCCTTCATACACTAACTCAGAATTAAACCCTCCTTCAATAAACCAATGTACTCGCACTCCTGTCTCAAGTAACTTAGAAAGATCTTCAGTTATAGTTTTTTCTACTAATTTAATACCTTGTCTTCTAGTTCTACCATAAACAGACATATTAAAAGAATTAAGATAAAGTTTTAATGATTTACTTTCAACTATATACTTACTGTTACAGGGATAAACTATTTTTAAAACACCCGTAGCAGGTAATTTCTTTTTCGTTAAAAAACTAACTTCATACGCATTCCATGTATCATAACCAACAAATGGAAGATTGTTTTCTTCTATATTATATTGTACTCTATTATTCTTTCTATCTACTTTTACTAATACGCTAGGGTCATACAATTGTGGATATCTTGATGTTTTACCTAAGTGTGTTGCTTCTACTCTATTATTCATATTTTTTCCTTACATTGTCTTTGGATCATTTAACCAATCTAAGTACTCTATTTGTTTTTTAATTCGCTCTGTTCTTTCCTCAACTGATCCAGATAAATATACAACAAATAATTTATATTTTACTATAATATTATCAAATATCTCTACCATCTCATCTCTAAAATTTTTATCAATACTTCGTGTACCGTCATTTTCTATACCAAACTCAGGTAGTGTTATAAAAATTATATCATATATTGGTTGTAGTTTTTCAAAAACTTTTATAGCATAATCAAGAACCCACTGCTGTACTTTTTTATGTTTATATAAATAAGTTGTATAAGCTAATCCATCCAAAGCACATCTATCTAATATAATATTATCATTTAAACTGTTTTCAATATGACCCGCCATAATTAAAAGCTGTGTTGTATCATAGTGTATCCCTTGATTATTTATATCAAGCCCCTTGTTTTTTATATTTCGCGTAATCTTCTCAATAAATTTAAACCGGCTTGATATATTAGAATCAGTTTTTAACTGCTGTAAAATTGTTGTTTTTCCGCTACTTTGAACGCCAGAGACACTTATTCTCACGTCACTATTTCCTTTAAAAATTGAATCCATAGATCAGTAGAGTTTTTATGAAGTACTTCATATACCTGATCTAACGTTAGTCCGTCTATAGATACTTCTTTTGACATTACTACTTCACCACTATCTACATCTGGAATTACTTTATGTATAACTGATCCTGATGTTTTCAATCTCATATTAAAAGCTTTTTTTTGAGGATTAAGTCCTATCAACTCTTTTGTTTTTGTTATAAGGCCGGGATGTCCATTGTATACCATATATTTATCGCAAATGTTGCTTGGAATTATTCTTAAATAACCATGTAATGTTATAATATCATCTTTATTAATTCCCTCTAAAGATTTTAGATAATCATCGACTGATGGTTTTGAGGGAATTTTATGAATTAAATAACCATACTCACTTAATAGATAGGGATTTATTTTTGAAAACAGGTTCTTTTTTTTATTTGTAATGATTTTTTTTGGAACTATACCGATCTGTTTTATTATATTATAAATCTCAGACCCTGTTTGTGTAAAAAATGTAACCCAATTCATGTATCTTACTTCCAGAAAAATTTAAACTTATAAATATTGTTTAATATAGTTACCAAATTATCCACACTAACATTGACATCAATCATTGTATGTAATTTTTGAGATTGTTTATTCCATAGTCCATTATCACCATACTTTATTGATTTAATTCCATGAACAACTGGATTAGAAGTATCTACAGAATAAATCCAATTAAACTTAAGTAAAGTTCCTGATTTATAAAAAAGACCTTCTTGTGGTAATGATACACCTAAAAGATGATGTTTTTTATTAACATTTATAATGTTATCATTAACTAGATTACTTAATAGCGCAACTCTACCAAGCATCCAACTAACATATTTATTAGGATGAGGTATTAATTTCTGATACCAGCTATAATCAAATGAAATAGCAATCATATCAACATTAGCTTCTTCATCCATATATTTATAACATTTTTTAATTTCTTCATAATCTTGACCTTGAACTACACCTATCTTTTTTCCTGGAATATCGGTATAATTTGTATTCCATGCTTTCATATTTTCAATAGTTTGTTCATAGTCTTCTAATGTATCAGGTACAACATACCAGTCAGGTTTAAGTTTATTAATCCAATGTGAAAATTTATCTGAATCGAAAGATTTTCCAAGTTCAAAAATAGAATTATCTAAAATAATCTCTCTATCTCTTTGAAGAGAATAATTTATATCTTTTAATTCAAGAAATTTATTTAAGTATGAATCATTTTGTTCTAAAAGATGAACTAAACAGTAACTATAATCTGTAATTTCATTAACACGATCAAATATACTGACTGGTGCTTCATGTGCTATTTTTAGCATACTCAAACTTCTCTTTCTGTGTCAAAAGCTATTATATGATCTCTACCCGTCATTCTATAACCGCGTTCAGCACAAAGTTCAAAAACTTTTGGATACATTTCAATTAACGTTTCCCTACAATCACCGGTGGGCATGATATATGTTTTTTCTTTTGGTATATTCAATTGCAATCTAAATGCTTCTATTTCTCGTATATTCTCTTCAGTACCATCCCACACTGGTTTGAAGTGATAATCTGAATGGTATGATATCAGTTCTTCAATCATATCATAATTTAACCTAAATCTATTATGCAAGTCAACAAATTTCTGATCCACTATTTTGCCTTTTGGAGTTTCGGCTCCAATTTTAGGAACAGAATTGCTAAACTTGGGACTCAAACTGATTAAATCGATCGGTATATCAGTTTGTATCGCGTGAGAACCTTCCGTTTCCATTGTGACGAAAATACCACATTTGTGAGCAAACGTCATTATCTCATTAACTAATTCAGGATGCATGCTCGGCGAACCACCAGTTAACATCATTTCTTTAATGTGTGGATTCTGTTTGTATATATCGACAATATCTTGAAATGCATATCTACCTTTCTCTGGATGAATGCTCGTGTACCAAGAATCACACCACCCACCTTCACCGAAATAACATCGATGTGTGCAGCCTGTAGTTCTCACTGCTATAGTTGGTATTCCGAAGCGACTGCCTTCAGATTGAACGCATCTATAAAGTTCTAGTATTGGTAATGTTTTATTATAATTTTCTATTGTCATACTCCTCTATCCCCTTTTCTTCTGCATATTTCTGGATGAATTCATAATTCACTTCTTTAAAAGATTCTCTTTCAACCTCTAGAATAGAATCCGCATTACATACAGTATAACATTTTGGAGTCTCGTTAAGTTTTATTTCGTGGATCTTCAAATCATCATACACTTCAAATAAAATCTCCATTGCAAGAAATATCTCGCGTGCCAAATTTTCAACTGATGGGTTGCAATATTCCCACTCACCATTTAATGACATCAACCATACTTTACTACCTTCTTTCTTTGCGGCATCGATATAGGTCGTATCTTGAGGATTAGCTATAAATCCGTGATCCAGCAGATCGTCAATCCACTGACACGCCACCCTCTTAATCTCTTTAAAATCAATCGCATATCCAATCTCCTCCATCGTATTGAATGAAAAAGTCAACTCATAAAGATACGTATGACCGTGAAGATTAAAACATTTCATCCGCTCATCCATCACGCGGTGACCTGAATCAAACGTTCCCGATCTTGTTATATATTGCATATTATTCTCCGCTTTATATTAAAAAAATCTTTCTAATGATGTTTGGCTATCAACGGGGTCGCTCCATTTAAGTGCATCATAAAACATTTTAATTTTCTTTTGTAAACCCTGTTTAAATATTTTATTATAATCTATATACTCTTCTATAAAAGAAAGTATCTGATCGGGATTGTCGTAACCTTTAATCGCGATGCTATTTATACCATAAGGATTTTGTCTTAAATACACCCACTTAATTTTATCATGACTTTTTATTAATTCATACTTATTTTGTAATTTAAAAGTTTTTAATAAATCATTATATCTAACTGCAGATTTAACATGAATTGGCGCGCCCTTTTTTAATCTAGTAAAAATACCATTTTTTTCTCGATATATAAATTTTTCTATCCCCTTAACTCCCGTAGGTGTTGCCAATTCACTAACAGAAAAAGTTTTCATTTCTTTTTTAAACTTTAAAATAATTTTATCAATCTCACTTTTATCTGTATCTGATAATATACCCTGCAATACATTAAACATTAATTTTTGAAATGCTGGTGAAAAAGAACTTTTTATTATATCTAAACCTTTTATATCAATTTTATTACATGGCTGCCCGCCGTCATTTATAATCCACTGGCCGTACCTCTTTTTAGTTACAAATAACACCCTTTTAGATATAACTTCCTGTTTAATATAAAATCGGTGGCCATCTTTAATATTTAAAAACCTTTCAGCAAAATAATTATAAGATTCATTTAAAAAATCTTGTATTTCTGATGCCACATTAAGTGTCTGTTTAATCATAAAGTCGTCGTCATTAAAATCTGCAGTTGGGTATCGGTGCTTAATTAATGGCAGCGCGGATGAAAAACAAGAATCAGTGTCGATATATACAACATAATCCTTTTCAGTATTTAATTCTTTATTATACTTATAATTAATTGTTTTTTGAGAAAACTTTATTAACTCTTGCCCCGTCAAAGTTGTAGCTTCTGAATTATCAATATCATAAAATCTAAAAATGGGCAATCCAAAAACTCCATAAACTGTATTCAGTAAAATCTTTTGGATATGCTGCCTTCGATAAAAATAATCAGCTTTTTCGAGATCACCCCCCCTTCTATATGAATCAAATAAGTTTTTAAATTCCTTTCGCTCATCAATCCATTTTTCTAAAATAGCGGGAATAAGTCCTTTTTTATCACTTTTATAAAGAACCCCATTTGTTGCAATCGAAATTTTATTATTTGCTAATATGTCACTCACTTCAGAAGAGGTTAACTTATCGGTATGCCCATCTTTATCAATAAATGTATAATTTTTATCTACTCCCTTTAACGCCGCCTTCGCGTCCCAATCTATTATTTTTCCGACCTTAGTTTCGGGTGAAATATTTAATGACATGATTATAGAAGGGTACATAGAAGTTACATCTAAATCAAATACCCAATTGTGCTTGCCCACTTGAGGTGTTTTTACGTATGCCCCAGCATATTGATTTCGACGTTCATTAATTGCATAAAATATTTTATTAGGAGCTATCACATTTAACTCTTTCATATAGACTAACATAGCTCCCTCAATATACCTACTAGAATAAAAAACATCTTCATATGATATGTGGCCCAGATGTGCTATACCTCTTACTAAAGTTATGAGATCTAACTTTTTATCTAAATCAACTACTATTTTAACATCTTGTAGATTATATCGAACAAATTTTTCAATATCATTCAAATATAAATCATTTAAACTCCCATCATATTCTACTTTTTTACTTTCTATTTCTATTTGACCTATATAATCTAATCTATATGAAGGTTGTTGTTTAAATGTAAAGTTTTTATATAACGCCAAATAATCAAGTACAGAAACTCCCGCTATTTTATATTTCTTTTTATTCTTATTATACGTTACAATATTAATAGGAGATAATAACGTAGCTATATCATGCCCCAAAACAATAGTTGTTCTATTAAATAAATATGGAATATCAAACCCATCAACATGCCACCCTGTTATGATTGTGGGGGAAATTTTTAAATATTTTCGAAAAAAAGCTTGCAATAATTCTATTTCACTATCAAATCCCAAAACTGTAACATTATCATATTTATTAGATTTAATTTTATCTGATAAAACCAGAGCATAATATTGTTCATCGGTACTATCATAAAATGCAATTGAGATAATCTCACTTGTAGTTTTTTCTGGGCTGGGGAATCCGGATGAAGAATCTACTTCTATATCTATACACATAATTTTATGATTAGTAGATATTTCATTTGTCGTACCATATTTATCTATCAAAAATTTAGTATCTAACGGAATGTCACTTTCAAAAACTTTATTTTTTTCTAAATCTTCTTTAGTCCAAAAAGTTACCCTCTTCAACTTATCTCCATAAAGAGATCTATAAGTGCCTGAGGGATCCTTTATATAAGCATACCTTTTATATGTAAGTTTTTGATATCCCACTTTGTCATCCCACAAATGAATTGTAGAATACTTTGAATTCTTATTAAATTGACAATAAATATTTTGATACATAACTCTATAATTTAATATATTTTTTGCATAAAACCAACACTTATTTAAAAACTTCGAACTCTACGTCGCAAGTATCTCCATCGCAGAACTTATCTATAATTGCTTCATTACCTTTTACTTGTCTAAAACTCAGTCTCCCCAAACTATCAACCCGTTTTTTATATGTTTTTTCATCAATTTGCTCATACGGCATTTGTTTATAAGCCCCAACATCGTGTCTCGGTAAAAAAGAAATATCTTTCAATTGATATTGAAAATAATTTAACGCATTAACTATATTATCACCTTCCGTTTTGGGATCAAATGTTACAGTACAGCTTACCGCATTATCTGCCCAATACTTTTGTAAAAACGCCGCAAGTGATAATTGTTCCCACATAGAAACCTCTTTTAATGTTCGTACCCCCTTTCCGACATCAACTGGAACTTCGACCACAACAGTAGAATCTTCGGAGCCAAATGTTGGTTCTATTTTATATCCTGCTCTTTCAAGAGGCTCAATAAGAGGAGAATATTTAGATAGTCTAATTCTTCTTATATAAAATCTACTTTCTGGATAATGAACTCCTGGAGTTGCGCCCGCTAAAAGTGAAACTGTTCCCGACGGTTTAATACTTGAAAGGCGAATACTTCTAGGAACTGCAAGCCAATCAGAATATACTTCATCCCATTTTCTTAATTCCTCATACCCATCATTGCACCAACGTCTTAACTCTTCTAACCCCCTATTAGCAATGACCTGCGCAATCCCGCTCATTGACGTTCCAATTCTACGATTTCTTAACATTACTCTATTAGTATCAGACCAATGAGTTTTACCCAAAGTTACCGTTTTTGCATACAAATATGCATATTTTAAAGTTCTCAGATAATCGTTTAACGTATCATGATTATTTGGAAACGTTTCAACAAGACAACAAAGTTCATAAGATTCGAGTACTTGCTCACCGCAGGGATTAAATCCCATAGCTCTATGATCTACGCCATCTCTGCCATTTACCATTCTACCATAATTTTTTGCATTTTCCATCCAAGCAAATCCCGGCTCGCCATTATCATTAATTCTTTTAGCTATATCTTCATAATCCATTCCAACTTCTGCAAAAACAGAATTATTTGAAGTCCAACCATAACTTTCTCGATGTTTGTTTATTTCATAATTTTTTAAGTTTATATACTCATCATCATTTGGATCACCAAATACAATTTCTGCCGTTCGTCTTACATTACCACTAACCACACACTTGCCGAGAATATTCATTATATCTACAATTGTTGTAACTGAAATTGGCTTACCAACATCTTGTTCTAAAGTCTGTCTTATACCCTCATGTGCATCTTCTAATGGTTCTGGGCCGCTTGAGATTCCCCCAAATGTTTTTATTGGCTCTCCCGCCAGTCTAATCTTAGAGTAATCAAATTTAATTTTTTGTGTTCCTAAAAAATAACTTTCTAAAAGTAATTTTATACTTTCAATCCACCCGTGTCTAGTATCTGGAATTATATATGTTTCAACTGTTCGATTTAAATTGGGACCTTTTACTTCCATTTGTCCCGCGCCCTTTGTATCAAAGCCGACACCCACTCCTAACATTGATGCATCCATTAAAAAACAGAATGGTTTTGACAAATCATCTTTAAGATTGGAAGTTGATACAAATGCACAATTATTAAGTGCTGCATATAATTTCTTATCTTCTGTAATTGTCGTACCCATAGCCCAGAGGCCGCGACCCGGAGGTAAAAATTTCATATTGAAAATTCTATTATACATTTCTTGTGCACTTCGTTGAGCTTGCCAGGGATTCCAGCCTAACTGGTGAGAATCTATCCAATTTTTCTGCATTGAATACGTTCCTTCTACAACCCTGCGAACTGTTTCCCACCATTGCTCATTCTTTCCATTCTCTTTTATACGAGAATAAGTTCTCATATAAACCAATTCACCTAATCCATTAAAACCAAACGGTGGTTTTTTTCTTTTGTATTTATTAATAAAATTATCTGAAAGTTTAAAATTAGTATAACTCATTATGTATCTCCATCATTTATCAAATCATCATATTTTGATTGCAATAATTGTTTTGTTATTTTACTTCTATTGTCAATTTTTTCTTGTTGTTCCTTACCCCCAATAGAATCAGAATCGTAAATTTCAATATAACCTGTATTTGTATTAATTTTTGCAGGGTAAGTCATCCCGTCGGGCCCAAATCTATTTTTAATTATATGAAATCTCCCCGTGTTTGCTATCTTATCTTCTATTTTTCTAGATAAAGACATAACAAAATCAGCAGTCATAATCTTTATATAACTTTCAGAAATCTTCTGAGCTTCGATTACATCTTCATCTAAAGAGCTTCGATTTGCTTGGCTGGCAGTCCAAACCGGGATTTCTAACTCTCCAGCTAGCCCTCTTAAATCTTCATAAATATTTCCTAATTGATGTCTTATTTCTCTAGCCGTTTGAGCATCTCTCATTACATCTGCATAATCTACAATGACTAAATCTACGTGACCCTCTAACATTTTTGTTCTAACTAAATGGGATGCTAATGAATGAACAGACGCAGTTTTAGTTGGAAAATATTTAATAATTAATTTACCCGAAAGAGTAGTCATTTTCTTTTCTATATCCGCTTTATGATATTTCAAATTTTGTACCGGTATACCAGAAAAAATACTATCATACCTCAGCCCAACATATGCTTCATTTAATTCAAGCGTATAATGAACAACAGTTTTACCGCTTTTAACAGCTGCTGCTCCTATACTAGCTAAACTCCACGATTTTCCAACACCGCTCGGTGCAACAATTACACCTAACTCTCCCGCTGCTAGTCCGCCCTGGACAAGTTCATTTATAATATCCCACGAAGTAGAAACTGTATCGCGGGACATTTCTTGATATCTAATATCAACCATGTCTATATATTTATGTCCAATATTTCGCTCTACACCCGCTCTCATTGCATCATCAATTATCTGTTTAATTTTATCAAAGTCGCCGTCACTTTCTAAAACATCAACAGATTGAATAATTGCTGTTTTTAAAATTTGATTTTTGAAAAAATCTAAAGTTTTATCTTGAACAAAATCTAAATCTGGAGCTTCTAGATGTTGATAAACTTCTCTTAGGGATTCAATAACGGACGTCTTCAATACATCATTTTGAATATCACCCGTTTTTATTTTAAAAACATCTAAAGTAATTGGTTTGCTGTATTTAGAAAAATATCTCTTACATTGCCCCACTATCCACTTTAAAGCTTCACTATCATAATGATTTTCATCTAATATATCATAAACCTGTTCAATAAAATTGGAACGAGTTAAAAAACAAACTATACTCTTAATTTGAAAACTGTGGCCAAATTGAGCTAATTTATTTATTGCCATTCTGTAACCCTCTAAATCTATCTAATCGTATAAATTCAACAATCCAAGAGTCCATATCTGGAATATGACTCCATAATTTATCTTGGATAAACATAGTTAAAAATTTATATTTTACTAGTTGGGACATTTTCTTTTCGACCGCCTCTTGAATGTATAATTTTTTATGATTACTTATATCAACATTTTGAAGTTGCATTAATAAATAGTTTCGTTTTAGCAAAACAAAATTTTCTCTTATATGTTTTATTAACTTTATTTTACTTTTTGAACTATTAGCAAAAGCCAATAATTCTTTAATATCAAAAGATTCAGCAGTAGTTATAGGTTCAATAAATTTTTTAATTGTTTTTAATCCGGCGCCCCTTATACCCGGAATATTATCTGATTTATCACCCTCTAAAATTTTATAAGTTAAAAAATTATGGGGTGGAATCCCAAATTCTTCTAATACATTATTTACTTTATATTCTTTTTTCTTTGCGGGGCTCCAAACTGTTACTCTATCATCTATTAATTGATAAAAATCTCTATCTGAACTCGCTATTATAGTTTGAGAATTTACTAAATAGTTTGATACAATATATGCTATTATATCATCTGCTTCCAATCCGTCAATTGATATTAATGTTAAAGGTAATTGTTCAAGATAATTAACAAGACGACTTAGCTGCATTTTAATTGCTTTATCTTCTGTCTGCGCTGTAGTCGCTAGAGTAGCATTCCTATTAAACCGATGGCGAACTTTTCTTTTATTTTTATAATGGGGGTATATCTTTCTTCTATTTTTAGCACTACCCTTGCCGTCAAAAACAATAATACATCTGGTTGGTTTTATACTCGCAAGGGTAAACCTTAGAGATTTTAAAAAACCAATTATACCTCCGATGTGGATACCATCATCATTAACGGCAGGGCTAGCACTAAAAGCTCTAATAAAATAATTTAACCCATCAATAATTAAAACGCGACTATTAACATTTAATGTACTGGTCGCAGAACTTAAATCGTCCTGCTGTATTTGTTTTAAAATTGATAAATATTTTTCATTCTTTTCTTGGTCAGACATCATCTATAATTTCATCTGTTTCTATAACATCGTCTATACCCAAAGTATCAGTCTGATATTTAAGAATTGTTTTGCTACAGATGAGATCATAAACATGATTTCTCAAATCATCATCTTCTTTTAGTTTATCACCCCAAGTAGAAGATTGAAACTTTATTTCTTTTTCATTCTGATCAAGTAAGGTATACCACGCCCCACCTCGCTTTACTAATTTATATTCTGATAGTACTTTTAACCAACTACCATAATCATCAATTCCCCTATCAAAATACATTGAAAACTCAGCAATTCTCAATGGTGGTCCTAATCGATTTTTAGTAACTTGAGCTTTGATTTTAATACCGATAGTTTTACCTTTTGAATCTTTAATCTGACCTGCATTTTTTAAACGAATACGGGTCGATGAATGAAAACCAATAGCCTTTCCTCCAGATGTAGTATATGGATCTCCAAACATTACTCCCAATTTCATTCTTAACTGATTCGTAAAAATTAAAGCAACCCGTTGTCTCGCAATCATTTGAGTAAGCTTTCTCATTGCTTTAGAAATAATAATTGCCTTAGCAGTTGCCCAGCCATCTTTATCAAAATCAGCATCCATTTCAATTTTAGTAGATGCTGCCGCCACTGAATCAACTAAAATAGTAACTAATCGATCTCGATCAGATTCACGAATTTTAGTAACTATATTTTCTATCGCCTCAAAAATTTCTTCAACAGTTTCAAGTTGAACATAAATCATTTGAGAAATATCAATACCCAGAGCTTCTAAAAACTCACGGGAGACTGAAGATTCAGTATCAATATACACTGCAATCCCTCCCCGACGTTGAGTATTAGCTAATACATGAGCTCCTAAAAGACTCTTTCCGGTGCTTTCTAGACCAGTTATTTCAGAAATTTTACCCGCTGCAAATCCCCCATGCGATCTATTTGAAATCGCAATGTCTAGCACTGATGATCCAGTTGAAATCCAGTCAACAACATCTGTAGGTGAAGTTGCAGAGTCTCCTAAAAAATATGCTGTTTGCTGGTGCTTGAACTGTTTATTTAATTCATCGGCAATGATTTCAGTAAGTTCATCCCGTCCCATGACGTTCCTCCAATAGTAAATTTATTTTTTATATTTAAATTAAGACTCAAATAATTTATCAAAAGCATCTTCAATATCTGAAACTGAGTCTACTGGAGATTTGGGAGTTGGGGAATCAGAACTTGAATCAGCAGTGGCAGATTCATTACTAGATTCCGCATCGGGATATAAATAGCCCTTCAAAAGATCTTTTAATTCATCATAAGTGGGTTCAGAATAAAGCTCAACGATGTCCACCTGACTATTGAAAATATTCTCAAGAAGTTCCTTATCATCAGTAACTGGTGATTGATTGGGCTTAACACGAATAGTTGTTTTACCATACTGATTTCCAGCCTCTGCTGGAGTTTGACGTTCAACAACTATGTCTCGACCCGCTGTTGAATCTGTAATATCACCATAATCGGGATCAGCAATAAAACTTAACATCTCCTGATATACAGTCTTACCAAAGCCCCAAAACTTGACGCCCTCATACTCTTGACCTCGAACTACAACAGGAGCAAAGGTTCTCATTTTAGGTTCAAGTTTCTTACCCTGAATCCAATCGTCGCGATCGCCGGTTGACTTTAATTTACTTGCAAATTCATTAATCGGATCTGGTCGTCCAAATGAAACTGGGGAAATATATGTTCTATTATCCCCCAACGTATAATGAAAATATAACTCAATAAATGGATTATCCTTATTAAACTTATAAGGGACAATCCTAATTTGAGTTTTTCCTGGTTGTGGTTTCCAAAATGAATTTGCAGTTGATGATGTTTTCTGCAACTCGGTAAGTCGTTGCTTGACTTGTTCTATATCCATAACATTCTCCTTAGGTTTTAGATTTTAGACTTAACATTAATAATTAGTATTTATTATTACGTAACTTGTTTCAATAATATATATAAGATATAATATTCAAACCGTATATATTTTTTAATAAAAAAATAACTTTACTACCATTTATCAACGGGGCATTTACATTGTTGAAAATGCACTTTAACATTCATAAAACATGCACACTGAACACACCTCCCATCCCTTTTACCGGTATCTGGGTTAGTCTCATCATATAATAAAAAGGGACATTCTTTACAAATATCCCAACGCCGCAATGCTTCATCTGAAGTTGTTAAAACTTTATCCCCTCTTAAAAATGCTTTAAGAGAGCGCCAACTATCTTTAGCCAAATTTCTAGCTATTTGAACACTATTAGGAAGAGATTTTGTATCTTCAGTAGCTAACATTTTTTCTACTTTATCTATGTTATCTAGCTCTATCTGAGTGGGTTCTCTATCTATAGTTGGTTTAGGTTTTAACATTACTTAACGCCCAAATGCATCATTAATTTATCTATTTTTTTCTCTAAAATATCTATGCGAGTTTCTAAATTAATATCTTTAACATTTTGTTGAGTTTGTGCTTGACTTCTTTGAAATTGAAGTCTCTGTAATATTTGTTCTGGAGACCCCAAATTAGATAAATGGGAGTTTTCTTCCATCCAAGATTTATAATTCTTTTTCCACTCATCAACTTGTTCGGGTGGGGCATTTATAGTTGGGGGGGATGGTGCCATAGATTTCGGTCTGGGCATTGCAAGAAGCTCTTTAGCAGTTTTTAAATCTGGGAGATGGCTATTTTCATCAGACCACAATTCATATTCTTTTACCCACCCATCAATTTCCTTTTTTGGACTTTCATGAAATGGGGGTCGGGGCATTGGAGATTTGGGTCTAGGTGGGGGCGGTACAGGTTCTCCTTTAACCCACTTTAAAAGAATATCTTTTTCGCGATATCCACATACGTGGTGTCCAGTATCCGCATTTATAAAAAATGGTGTTCCACATTTAATTTTATATTTACTTTTTAATTCATCTTGAATCTTTTTATTTACAGACTCCTCAAGATCTAATTTTAAAATATCATGCCCATCCTCATTTAACCCATCAATATGAGGTATTGCTCTCGTACACCAGCCGCACCCCACACTGTAAAAAAAATATAATTTGGATTCACTCATAACCGTTCTCCTATAACTTATTAGTCTATTCGTATGATTCGAAATATTCTGGTAGAAATTCTATTCAGCCCTTTATTATTTGTTACTAAAATTACGTTTTTAAAATTTTCCCAAGGTATTTTATAACTAGTATCTAATACCCCATTATTTAAATCTTTTATGGCCTCATTAAGACCGTTTATAGTATATAAAGTATTTGTATGTTTTTTTCTATGAAGTGAAATTGTATTAGGCACTAAATTATAATCAAGATCTTCATTAATTTCTACATTATAAGTACATATGAGATCAAGTGGTTGATCCTCATTTTGAAGAACATAAATTTTATTAAACGCAATAATATAATTTTCCTTAATACTCTCAATAGTATTTTCAAAATCATTTTTAGTTGTGAATGTGCAGAGAAGTTGTGTTTTCAT
>Ga0098047_10000318_pt1 | contig 19727 bp, 31 predicted proteins | sample 12_taG_FD_92585 | JGI IMG/M metagenome (GOLD analysis project Ga0098047, IMG submission 92585) | Marine viral communities from the Subarctic Pacific Ocean - 12_ETSP_OMZ_AT15267 metaG | ecosystem: Environmental > Aquatic > Marine > Oceanic | place: Subarctic Pacific Ocean | collected 2015-01-16 | reverse complement strand
AATGAATCTATTGGTCGATAATCAGCTAGTGGATCTTAATATTATTAAGGCACTTATAGATGAGAAGATTAAGGATGCAGGCTCAGTCAATGAGGAGGCGTTGTGGGAAACCTATAAGGACTTTCTTAACCCCAGTATTAACAGAGCTATTCCTGCTAATGTTGTGAGGTTTCCAGAGGGGGGTGATGCTTGACATGAAACCTGACTACTATAATTCCATGAAGATAACGCCAATAGATTATATCACATCTAATGAATTGGACTTTTGTGCAGGGAACATAGTTAAGTATATCAGCCGATATAACAAGAAAGGAACCCCAGTTGATGACCTAAGAAAGATCATTGAGTATGCCAGCATTCTGATAGAATATGAACTGTCAAAAGACAGGGGTTAGATAGAATGGGGTTTGATGAGGAAAAGTACAAAAAAGACCAGGAGGATAGGCGATATTATTTCGCCAAATTCTGTTGGCAGCACAAAAAGGAATTGACCACAGAGGGGAGGGTTACATGGGAAGAGCGATTCAATCAGATGGAAGGAGTCAGCCTCCGTGATTATATAAAGGAGTACAAGTCAACACACAGCCAGAAGGAAAGGAGGTAATACCGTAGTAAGTAGGTTCACCATCATTTTCGCCCAAGCCATCATGTCTGTCTAGCGTGGTGGCTATTTTTATTTCTTTTTCATCTTTGTGGACCAGCCAACCAATGCTTTCAAATACTGGGCATGTAACCTTATCATGCGTCGTCCAATCTGCATGGGAAATAATATCCATCCACTGAACCCTTACTATTTCTTTTTCTTCCTTTTCTCCAGTGGCCCTGGCAGAATCCAGCCTAGCACCATCGGAACCAACACAACTAAGATTAGCAACCATCCACCCATCTCCACAAGTTGTTGCAACAATGAAAAGAAATTAGAGGGAGCCTCTTGAATGATAGTAGCATCACCTGTTACCTCTAGTGTTTCACTGCTCCCCATCCCGCTTGTTGCCACAGAGGCTACAGAGGCACCTGTCGCACTCCCCAGTATGGGTGCAATCGCACCCCCCGATATCACACTCCCAGCAGTCGCACCTAACCCTGCTGCACCCCCCACTATCGCTGCCTTCTTGAGTGAGGCGCATCCGCTTATTAGGCAAAGAGCCACCAGACTACAATAAGAATAACGACCGCCCATAAAGGCTTTTCTCTTATTTCCGCCCACAGCTTTTTGATTATGTTCATATAGTTTCTCCATAGTTATGTACCATTTGTTTCACGCACATCTGTACGTATTACTTTTTCTAGTTTGAGGGATTGGACTTTTTCGTTAGGGACATATCTCCAAATTAAACCTTCATCTCGTATGCTTTCAAAAACGGTGGTAGTAAAACCAACTTTAATTATGATAGCCTCATCGCCTTCAAGCAGCACAACATCTCCCGGTACAAATACTTTAGACATCTTAAACTTTAAGCCTTTAGCCACTGAAGAGGCAATCTCTTTTAGCATCAAGGCTATGATTAAACTTACAAGGATGGTAACCCACGGCATTAAGAATGTAGTGATCTTAATGCTGGTGTCCATAGACAGCGTACTTAGATCCATCAGTCTAGCAGTTTCTTAACTACTTCTCTGCCCTCCCAATTATCTCCAACCTCAACCTTTTTCTTTTCACATGAGTATCTAGTCTCACCTGAATCGCTATCTTTCCATCCGTTGCGCGACAGGGTTCTCTTCATAGCGAGACAACCAGGCACACCCATCTCTACCCATTCCCCATCTTTCTCATGGTGTCCCATAAATTCTATGATCCCACCATTAAGATATAATATTAAAACAAACATTACTTTTATCATTCTTTGCTCCCATTGTGAGCCTTTAATTCCGCTACAGTATCTTTTAATATCTCTACATGCCCTTCAAGACTCTCTATTCTCTGCCTATAGAAATCTAAGGTGAGTGCCTGTTGTTGGTCAAAGGGTGCTTTGCCTGTTTCAATATTGCTCAGAAGTTTGTCGAACTCCCCCGATAAGTGTTCAATTAACATGAACTGTTCACTGTCTGCTGGTAGACTTCCTAGCTCGCCGCGAGGCCACTTCTCTGAGAAGATCGAGTTCTTCTTAACATCTGCAGACATGAGTATCTGGTTTGTTTCTATAACATTCAGACGTTCGAGAATACCAAAATAAGCCCACACGCCCAATGCTACTGCAATAATCAGTGAGATTAAATTTCTCACGGGCATTGCAAACTTGGTATTATCGCTTACATTTAGCGGCTCTTCCACAGTCTTTTTCTTTTGGGCTTTTTATATTTTTCAGAAAGCAAACGATGAGCCACATCCGCAGGAATGTGCTCCCGCTGGAGGTACAAATTTAAATGAGGGTCTGAAGGGGTCTGCGTCCCAATCCATTTCAGCATCTCCAAGTAAGTTAAGGGAATTGGCATCAGAATAAATAGTATCTGAGATCATCATAGCATCCTCTGGCAAACTTCCACTTGGAGATAGCTTTATTTTGTAGCCTGAACATCCTCCACCTTCTAAGTGGATACCCAAGTACCCTTCTCCATTGAGAGTCTGATCGACTTTCTTTTGTGCTGCCTCTGTTATCCTCATTAGTCGTAACCATATCCACCCTTTTGTTGAATCATGTTGTTCCCCTGCATCATATCAAAGATGCTTTCATGCTGTGACATAATCTCGTTCATTACCTTTCTTTGGGCAACGTCTTCATCTCTTAGCTTTGATATCTCATCTGTCAGGCTGTCTATTCTAAACCCTAGCACATCTAACCCTGAGATAGCCTTGTCATGCTCCTGAAGCTCCATGATTGCAGCCTCATTATTATGTATGGATATACCACAGTCCTTAGCTTCTTTTTCTAAAGCAGGTATAGCTACAGCCTGTATCCCTGCAAGTCTTTCAACCTCAGCAGACAGAGATGAAGCCCACCATATAGCGCCACTTGTCTGAGCAATTAGGAATAGTATTGCCCCAAAGAATTTAGCATCTATTTTCATCCGGTTCTCCCCGTATACCTACCCCTATAAACCTGATTAAACTTATAATCATAGCTCATCGGTCTTTTAATTTCTCCCCTATATGTTTAATGGCATCAGATGTTGTTCCCACAAAAATCCACGGAATAAGACCATGTATCAAACACACCACAGATAATACCAGCAAATGAGCGGAGACTTTAACAGTGAACCATAGATGTTTAAGGTAGGATTCTTTTACAAATTCAAGATGCTTAGAGATCGCCATGACTTCCACCAAAGGACATGTTGACAGATAGGGAAACTTTGATATCACTTCTTTCCCAGTCTCCATCTAATCCCATACTTGCAGTTGGGGTAACCTCTAGGCCATCAGCTACAGGTATAGCATATCCTGCGCTAAAGTCTAAGCCCTCATATGAAAAGCTATCTATATCCCAATTGGATGTTAAAGATCCTTTAGCCCCCCACAAGTCTAATGAAGTTCCGAGTGTTCCATCTATATCAAACTCGCTGACGTTCCATTCTACTCCTGTAGTTAAGCCAACACCTTGATAGCTAATAAGGGAAGATCCACCTACAATATGATTACCAGAAGACATCCAATGATAATGCACCCCACCATCAAATAAACCAATTCCCGCTCCATAGCCCACTCCTATATTCTTGGAGTCTGAACGACTGAGATATACACCATAAACCCCTACTTCCATATCGTTATCACTTTCATCAAATGTAAAAGTATAACCATCTCCTGCCAAGCCTAACTTAAATTGACCTGTATCACTTAGCCCCAGACTAACCCCATCACTGTGGCTTATGTGCGAAGATATATCAATCTTACCTAAGTCAGCACCGAAGGCTGTGAGGGGAAACAACAATAGTGTTAAAAATTTTCTCATCTTATTCCTCTAGTTATCAATTATCATGGTGTCTAACTTCTCTTCCAATCTAATGAGGTGATCCATGATCTCACCAAACTGATCGTCAGTACGCTGAACCACCCTATCCAACCTGGCAGTTACAGCCTCCAACTTAAATTGCTGTATTTGAACTTCGTTTTTCAGATCATAAATAAAGGTAAAGCCACCAATAACTAAGCCTATCGTAGTTATTATGTGGCCTATAGATAGACTTCTGTTAAATTGGCTTCCGTTGCTCATATAGGCATTTTCTTTGAACCCTGTTTGATTATGTTTTCCCAATTGTGGCCTGATGTGATAGCGCAGACCACCTCTTGATTTGTTTCTTGGTAGCGGAAGAAGTGTAGAAATGTCCACTTTCCAGTCTCATTATTGACTGAAATACTGACAAACGCATAACCTTCTGGGTTTTGCACAAACCCTCTACCTACTGGGTATTCGTTGAGTATGTCTTTGTGGTAGCTTATGGCTTCCTCAAAGCTATCCCAACAGACTGCAGGTATAGGGACTTCAGTGGGAAACATTCTGGAGGAAGCCACGAGAGGGAGTAACATCAACAGGGCAATTAGCTTTCTCATTAACGAGAATTAAATCTTTTCATAAGTTTTCTAACTTCGTCCTTATCCCTCAAATCTACCCCAAATTTTTCCTCAAAGTATTTAGCCTCTGGGCTACCAACCCTTCCGATCTGAGTTCTAGCCCATAAGAATGGGTGAGTTCTTTCTAATTCAGCATAAGCGTGTTTCTTTAAAAAACCGAAAACCTCTCTTAAAACTATTTCCTTCGCTTCATCGCTTAGTTCCTTATACGATTTATCTGAATCAAAAGCGCCAACTATGGAGTCTGATAATTCAGGAACTACTTCAATTACAGGGTCATCAGACTTCATAATCATTGGTATTGCTGCCACTGCGCTAGGAGCCATATACATAGCAGCATATCTGTCGCCTTCCTTTAGGCCGGTGTTAGGCATAAACGCTGAATAACTCAGCCCAAGCCGATCAACTTCCTGCTCTACAATATTTTTATCCCTGATAGTTACGCCAAATAATTGCCTAGCAATTCCCGAAGGGATTTTAAACCCAAAAAAGTTTACTGGCTCAGATCTTTGTCTTCCAGGCTTTAGGGGGGAAGCTCTTTCCGCCAAAAACCTATCAAGAAACGGCATATTAGATACAGCGGGATTTATCAAGTCCTCCCAAAAACTGTCTGTTTTCACATCTCTTGCAAAATCCTCCCCAGTAATGGACTGCTGAATGTCTTTTACCGTCCTCATAGGAACTGTGGGAGATGAAATGTATTGAGCAATAGTTTTCAGCAGTGTTTCACCACCTATCTTTCCTTCTCCGGCTCTCAACGCATCTATCAAAACAAGACCCGTTCCAGAGATTCTATTTAAACCAACAACAGCTTTAGCGTAATCCATTGGTAGAAGGTTACTATCTTCCCCCTTCATGGATTCCGCTAAGAAAAGATATGTGGAAAATGGAGCATAAGGCATAAGATTCATTGTCCTTGCACTGCCAGTATTAGGATCTATGTCCGTTTTCCACTCATACCATCTTTCTCCGGCATTTGGGCTGTTCCGCATCTCAATAGCCTTGGATAACATTATCGTCCCTATAAGCCCCCTAGAAGCTATTTTGGAAAAATTTCTTGAATTTCCAGCAGCCAACTCTGACACGGTTTTAGGACTAAAAACTCTGGCTAACCCAAGAGGGGAATGATTATATACAAAAGGAATAGCGTTAGCAAATGTAAAGCGAGGGAAAGGGTTTACCGTGTATAAAAAAGGGAATTTATGAAATGCCTCAACTATATCCTTGGAAAATCTTTTTCCTCCGTGGGCAAAAGAAATTTCTAAGGCGTGTTGCACTGCGTCTTCCATTAGCTCTGGAGGTATCTCTTTAGGGTTGATAGTATTTATATCCCTACCCATAACCTCCTTTAAGTTCTTTTGTAAGCGAGCCTGAAAAGCAGTCCGTCTAAAAAATCTTTCCTGTAAAGTGTTCAGAGTATTTACTGCGTTTACGAATTTATTTATCTGCTCTACTTCGTGAATTGTTTTGTTTAACAACATGCTTTTAGTTAAAGGGTTACCCTCTAAAATGTTGTCAATTATTTTTTTACCACCAGTCATCCTATTTATTACAGGTAATGCGGAAAAATCAGCAGAAACAGAGTTCCATAAATTGCTCATAGACTCTTTTACTGTAGTCCCGCGCATCAAAGCCTGTAGCGCATCGTCAACTATCCCAACCGTCAATCGACCAGCCTGAGTTTCTATATTACGCATAGTTGTAGCAACTTGGCCTACCAGCATACCGCGTCTAAAATTTTCTGCCCTTCTCCATAAATTAGCTAGATGAGATTCATCTACCTTTTTTCCATCAGCCATTCTTCCGGCTATAGCATCCAGCTCTTTACGCAAGTCTGGTGGGTACCTTTTATCCCTAGCCATGCGTCGAGAGGCTTGGGATAATAGGTTTAATATTCGACCAGACTCAGAAACGCTTGTTTCCATAAATTTAGCAAACTCAACAGGGTTCATTTCCATATCTTCAAGCAATCTAGGAATTTGAGAAGAGTCTAGTTCGCCTGTCTCTAAACCTTCTTTTAAAAATCTGGCGTAAGTTCTAAACAAGCGTTCACCTTCTAATTCAGGATTGGCCCTTGCTCTAGCCACTTTTAATAATAAACTCTCCTCTGTAGTAATGTCACTAACAGATCCTACGGATAATCTTGGGACTGCACCGCGAGTAGTTAAATCTGCTTCCACAGCACCCAAACTATCAGGAATCACATCGTCGGCTAAAGCCGGGGCAACGGGAATATCAGTGTCTAGCGAAACTCCCGCAGATACTACAGGCTTTTTTTCCCCAGCCAAGAACCCTATCGGCCCCCCTACATTCTGATTTATAGGCAGATAGCTTTTGACAGCTCGTGCATAGTTTCCTGGTGTCAACAACTGAGAACTCCAAGTGGTGAAGTCCTCTATGAATTTCTGCGGTGTATAGGCTCCTGTTCTCTTGGTGTATTCATTTAAAGCCTCCGGGTCGCCACCTCTAATGCGTGTGTATAAATCTAACCCCTCGCCAGCCAAATCTGCAATGGGTTCACCTATGAAGGCTCTTGTTCCGCCCTCTATAGGGGCATAAACATACTCTAGGGCAGCTATTGTCCCTAAAAGTGGGGCGGCGATCGGAGATCGACCCTCATATGATTCAGATTTTTCCCAGAGTTCCCCCGCACTCTCTTGGTGGTATGCGGTTATTTCTTTAGCCCTCTGGTAAGCATCTCTTATAGCCCCCCATCCATGCCTTAAAGTATCCGCAATCGGGGCAGTTTTCTGGATTGCGGCGTCTGCACGAATGGCTGCGATCATACGATCTTTCAGCTCTTCGTCTGAAAGGGATTTCAACCACTCTTCTGGAACGTCCAGAACGCGGGTTGTACCTTCAAAATCGAAATTAACTTCGGTCATTATTGATTCACTGTGATTGTGCCTATCTGACTACCCGGATCTACCATCTTTGCTAAGGTATGCCATTTGTTAATGTCTTTCGAGTAAAACTCTATCCAGTCCTGTAGCTTTTTCAAATCTTCTTCAGACATCTTTGCGTCCATACCGCTAAGGCCACTTCTCTGATATTTTTGTATGAACTCTAAGTCAATACCATTTAGGATTCCAGCCATTACAAACGCATTGTTTATTCCCTTATCAGCAGAAACAGGAAGGTAATAATCTTCTGTCTCGGCGTTTGTGGACTTTATCACACTATCCAATCGCCACACCACTCGTTTTTTAGAGGTGTCAAAAACAACCCTCAGTGGGTCGCTATCGGTTGGTTTTGGAGAAGTATACTTGTATCCTCTTTGTCGAAGAAGAACCTCTTGCTCTCTTGTCGTATAGTTCGCAGAGGCTCCCGTATCTCTGTTCCAAAGTGTGCCTACTTCATAGCCTGCATCTGGAGAAGTTCGGTTGTAACCGTCATCCATAATCCCAAGTTTCTCTTCATTACCTTGGTAAGTTTTAGAATTTCCCTGAGAGTCCCACAATGTACCTACGTTTTTGAAGCCATCAGGAGGTGGTGTGGACAGGTCATAACCTTCCTGCCTTATCTTGTATTCCTCTTTTTTGTTTTTGTAGTTCTTAGACTTCCCAGCGGAATTCCATAGTGTTCCTATGTTTGAAAACAGCTCAGGTCGAGTTGAAGAAGTAAATCCCGCTGCCATTGCTTCGTGCTTTTCTTTGTTGTTTTTGAATTGCACAGCCTCGTGTGTATTAGGGTTCCATAATGTTCCAACGCTTTCGTATGGGTCTTCTGCTCTAAATTCTTGTTGAGCTTTTATAAAAGCCTTCCTAGCATCTTCAAAATAAAACGCTGGATACCCTTGTGCGGTATACCATTCCCTATGGTCTTCAAGAGTCTTTAAGCCAGCTTGACTTTGATTATTTATAATGGCGGATAGCATTTCATCATCTTGAGCACCGCTTAACTTACCCAAAGCTGTAGCAACACTACTGCCTGTTCCTCCACTACTGAAAGTTCCACCCCTCCCTGTCATATCTCTAAAAGCGTTAGCCCTGCCTACCCCTTCATTTTCCACGGCACTAATGGCTGAAGTAATTGCAAGAACATCTTGGGCGGTTAATCTTTTAGGAGCACCACTAACATCAGAGGCTGAGACTTGAGCTTGCGTGTATAGTTGAGCCAAAGCGCTTTCGGGCGCAGAGCCTCTAGTTCGATCTAGCTGTTCCAGATGCTCATATTCCGCTCTAATAAGAGACCGCATATCGCGTTCCCTCCTCAAGCGGTCTTCTTCTTCTGTAGATCCTTTAACGCTAAATATTGTCGTCATATTATTTATCCGTAGTACATGGGTATACCAAACAGCATATCTTCCCGCTTTCTATTTGCCGTGAGCTGCCCTCTAATAGAAGGATCGAAGGGTGGAGACATTTGTAATAGGCTTCCACCGGTTCCAGCAAGGTTATTAGGATTGAACATCTGCCGCTTTTGAAATGGGATCTCTTGCCCTATCGGTCTAGGTGCGGTTGCTTGGGTTGTTCCCTGTGCTGTTTGAAAATACTCTCTTTGCAACCTCATATCAATTTGTTTAATCGCATTATCTATTATATCCGTAACATCTTTGTGGCCTTCGTATCGTTTTCTTATTATTTCTAATTCTTCTCTAGTCATTTGAACATCCCTAATCCGCTAAGTGCAGCCCCTACCTGACCTAATGCACCGATGGCTGAAGGAGTAGCTGTACTACGGCCTCCATAAGCCCCTGAGATAGATGATAGGTAATTCTGCAATGCAGTCTGAGGACGCTGTGCCTCATAGTTATAACGCATCATGGCTTGATTGATGCCTTCCTGAGTCATAGCCCTTCGTTGCGCTCCTACATCTCCTATAGCTTGGTACATGGATAAAGGCGCTCCCATAATGGTGGGGTAGGCTCCTAATCCAGCAGCCTTTTGACCTAGTTCCATTTGAGCCATTGGGAACCTTTGTGATTGAGCCGTCTGATAGGCTCCCCCATAGAGGTTGGCTAAGTTCTGTGCTAGAGCTTGCGAAGCTCCAGTCGCTACGTTAGATTGGTAGATGTCTCCTCTTGAGCTTCCTCCAGGCTGGTACATGATTTGTCCTTTCCTTACATCAGCCAATCCTTTTGTCATTTGATCTATGAACTGTTGTCCATAGGTGTTGGCAATTGCTCCATATGGAGTGCCTGCCCCAGTGTTTACACGGCCTGCTAAAAGGTCGGCTCTCTGTTCACCAGAAAATGGGGTTTGTCCATACATCTGGCCTAGATTTGCTACGGATGCAGCAGACTGCAAAGCAACTGGAGCATCGCCTTTGGCGTAGTTTACAATTGATTCCTGCGCCATAGTTTGGTAAGGGTCAAATCCTGCTACAGTCTTTCCAGAATAATAGGCAGGAAGTGTAGGTTGACCTTCAGGTAAGTATAAATTCTCAGCCGTTTGAAATGCTTTCTTTAGGTGAGGAATTTGTTGTTCCCAAGGTTCTGTCGTTGCTTGTGATGTAAATGCGCCTGCCATAATTATTTCCTCTTAAACTGCATTAGCTTCTGTATTAATCTGGTTTGCTTTATTTTTATTAGCTATTCTAATTCTCTCTAAAGCCGCCCTTTGATTTCCAATAGCTAATGCCTGCTGCTGCTTATTATAAGTGTCTCCTGATTTTATATACCAATCATGGTAACTGGGCCACTCCCCACCAAACTGGTCAATATATTTATTAGTTGTGTCATTGCCTGTTGTGTTATTGCCTGTGGTGTTGTTTCCCGTATTGGAATCCAGTAACGAAGGAAGTTTTCTGGGTGTGTAAGTTGCTGTCCCTCCTGGCGACCAAGTGTATTCAGGAGTTTGTGCCCAAGGTTGCCATACAGCCCCTTGATTAGCTACCATTGCCCGTTGTGCGGGGGTGTTAAGCAGCCCCTCTGGAGGCATCAGGTGAGACAAGTCTTGTAATTGAGGGCGGGTATAATCTGTTAGTAAATATTCACCAGCAGCGCCTGATGAGACATTTGGTCCTGTTTTATTAAAATCATTTCTAAAAGGATTGGGTGAATCCGGCCATGCTTGTGGCCCTGTACTGTCTGCGCCTTGTCCTGTATACGGATTAAATAATCCTGCATTGTATCTTGCTAATTGGTTTTCAACCGCAGCTTTTCTAACATTGGGGTCTGTAGCCTGTTCCCAACGTCCGGTTTGTTCATTATAGGTATCCCCCCATTCTTCCTTTCTCCAATCCGTTCTCCACTGAGCTGGAAGCCTTACTTGCTTATCACCCGCGCTTAATAGTCCTTTAGGCGTATCTTCCAGCATCCATTGAAAATTGGTCTGCTGCCACGGAGTTAAATAAGTATAATCGGCGCCACCACTAAGCAATCCTTGCGCCCACGCACCTGGGCCACCAAACTTATCTAACTGCTCTTGGGTGGGCTGAAACTTTGGTCTAAACCTTTTTATGTATTCTTCTGGGTCTATATGGTATATATTACTTCCCTTTGGAACGCCACCGCGATCAGCAGTGGTCAGTTTCGGCTTGCCATCGGCATCTAACGCAATATACGCGCCGGGGCCAGTATATGAAGTTCCTTGGCCCATTTGACGGCCTTCGAGAGTCCGCATTGCATCGCCATAGGCTTGAGCCGCTAACCCGTAATCAAATGCACCGCCCGCTTCAAATTGCTTACCCTTCTTACCTTCATCAACAAGTGCTTTCCCACGCAAGTCCATCTGTTCTTCTCTTTTTATACGAAGCTGACGCATTTGCTCTGCGGGATTATCCTTATACTTCTTAACTATATTTTCAGCGTCAGTTGCTCTACTTATAGCAATATTAGCAGTTCTTACGGTATTAGATTGCTTTTTTCTATCAGCTATAGCCGTTTGAAAATCTTTTTTCTGTTGTGCGCCTAATTTAGATATATCAACCTTACCACCCATTTCCTTCTTAAAGTCATCTATCCTGTCTTGAGCATTTTTCTTTTTTCTCTCAGCGCTTTGCTTTGCAGCCGCTGCTATTTGTTTTACTGTTTTAGCCATTAGTGCATCCTGCCTTTAATTTCTTTGGTGAGAATATGATAAGAACATTCCCAGTCTTTTAATATCTTTAGCCATCCTTTTCTTCCCCATGCCTCTAGTGCTGTACACCCTACGCTTGAAGCCCAATGCTCAATATCTGGTAAAAACTGAATCCATTTGTCCATTTCCACCCCACCCAGAGCAATAATCCTCATAACCTTTTTGTTGGGATATGGGGCTATTTGAGTGACCATACAGGCTAATAACTCCTCTTCTTCTACAGCAGCCCATAGCTGCATTGAACCAGAGGAAAGCTCTTCATAGTAATGATCTGAGGTTGCCTCTCCTTGTGAGTGAGAGACTACCTCTTCCATGTAGGGGAGAATAGACTCCCACACTGTGTCTATATCGTCAGGATGGATTAAAACTATTCTACAGTTTGACCCATGCGGATGTAGATTCTTTGAAGAAATAGATTCCCTCGCCCGATCCCGGATTCCAGTTCGACCCATCGGCGTATCTGACATCACCGCCTCGCGGTCTTGTCGGCGCTTCATGCGTTCTTTCCAGTCTGAATGTTGCTTGATTGAATAATACGTCTCCTAGTCTTTTTAGTTCTGTTACTACATAGATTCCTAAGTCTTCACCGTCCGTAGGTAATGGCCCCGGCTCATAATGTGTTACAGACTTTACTACTCTATCGGTGTATGTAGCCATTAGTAGCTCTTACTTCCTCTGGTTCCTGCGTTCTTTATATCTAACGCATAACCATCTAACCTCCATGTCTCATCGCCTGTAGACTCAAACTTAACACCTATATATTTTCCTGTAACATTAAACGGTACTTTGGATTGCGTATTAGGATTAAATGTTATTGGGCCTTCCCATGTGATTGCCTCTTCTGTAGACATCTGATGACCTACATAGACGTTAATCGTGTTGTCTGAAGATACAGACATTTTAGGGTAAACAGCGGTCACACGTTTCACCATTGCCTGATTGTTTGCGCCTTGCTCATCAATAGCAAGCCCTGTTCTTTCTATATACGCGGTCATATCAGTAGTGTCGGACTGATTACCAGAGTTATGTCTATAAATCTTTTGGTCTGTTGGGGAGGCAAAGACAAGAACTTTACCCGCTTGATTAAAGAAAGAGGTGGTTGCTGATTGATTCCAGTTAAGCGTATCGCTTGCCCATGTAGATGTTGCTACAGCCCATGAACCAGGAGCTAGTGGATCACCCTCTGTACCATAACCGATATACCCAAGATTAGGTAGATCACGCTCAGTAAAAGTATTATTAGCCCAATTCCACACCAGAGCTTTATCGCATTGAGCATTAGTGGCGTTTGTCGCTGAAACATAACAGGCCCACATTTCCGTGTTGCCGTAGTCTGCAACCACAAAGCTCTTTTCATATTCATCTCCGTTTATATTATTGTATACATAGTCTCTCATGGTATGAGGTAAAATGGATATCAGTCTTTGCCCATCATTGATATACATATCACCGTTTCCAAAGATAAAATGACCGCCATCATACTCCTTTACACAGTTCTTGGCTAATGAGCCGACAGATGGGGATATTTGTCTAAATGCAAATATAAATGGAGTTCCAACATACGTCATTTGGTAAACAGAGTCTTCCTTGTAGATCATAAAAGAATCTCTCAAGGGCAGGCCGTCAAGTATCTTTCCTCTTGTGTCGGCTAATTCATATTCTCCAGCATCTACGGTTGCTGAAGTTTCATCCCATGAGGCCGGAACAGTTTGTGTTGCTGCTGATGTAGACCATTTAACTAATCTCGTATAAGGAACTGATGACTTAGTGACATTAAGGGCAACAAGAAAAGTTCGGAAGGCTCTTAATGAAAAACACTCTGTGCTTGCGGGCCAATTAGTTAGGTCTGCCATCTTAGTTCCAGTAGAAGGAACACCGGAGGATAGCGCCCAGAACTGTGGATCATCATAACCATTAGCCATGATAAGGATTCCACCTAATACAGTGGAAGTCCAATTCTCTTTAGCGGTAGCAGAATAGTCTCCACCAGAAGCTCTAGTTAAGTCTGTCCATGCGCTCCCATCGTGTACATAGATCTTTGCAGTACCACCTACAATCCAGTAGTTAGCTGCTCCTACTTCTAAGTTAGTTATATAGTAAGGAACTATAGGGCATGAAGCCATAACCTCTAGGAACCCCGGAGATTTCTGAATAGCTCCGTGTTCTGCCCTTATATTATTACCATCTGTCCAGACATTAGGCGGTAGTTGCCAAGCATTGATATCCTTGACAATTCCTTTTTCACCTACATTTTCTACGGGTACAAGCATCTAGTTAGATGGTTCTGTAGGCCATACTACTGCCTTTACATGATCTACAGTAGTTAAGTTAGCGGGAATATCTCTAAGTTCTTGCCTGTATTGAGCCATAGTAGGAGACATAGTTACATCAGACAAGCCATGCCAATCTGTAACTGCAAGCCTACTATTACGGTCTGACCTCAAATCAGCAATAGCTCTATCAAATGCTCCAGCCGCCCACTGAGCCTCTTCCGCATCTCTTGAGGCCTCCTCTTCAGCGGTGAAAGGTATTTGAACCCCATCTACCATTTTATGTCTTGCCATCTTTTGCTCCTATTTTATTCCGTACATCTGTATTACGCCATCAAAGTTTCCTGACGCCATTTTGAAATTAACGGCATTGATTGCTGACGTTGAATCAATAAATCCTGCCGCAAACATATCATTCGTGTAATTGCTTGCATGATGGCAGTTAAACCGGCTATTAAAATGTTTAACGTAGGTTGTACTTGCAGGGTCAAACAAATGCAATATTCCTGCGGTACTCTCATCAGATCCGTTGCCTAAATCAGCACTAATCGGTTGATAAGCGGTGCTATTAGCAAGATCATTTCCTGTTTGATATCCAAGCGCATTAGAACTACCGTCGTTTTGCGCTCTCCAGAACGTTGTCGTCTTGGCAACATTATAATTTGACCCCCCATCTATACTGACATTGAATGTAAGCGTTTGGGAATCAGTGGCGGGATTTACGTCAGTAAAAACAAATACATATTCGTTATAAGCACTGGTTATGTTCGATGTAATAGCAACATTGGCCGAGTTGCTTGCAGTTGTTGTTGATAGTAAAACTGGAATACCTGTAATCATTTATAGCCCCCACATGGAAATAATGCCGTCAAAATTTCCTGAAGCCATCTTGAATTGCACCTGTGTTATTGCTCCAGTTACATCAAAATACCCCGCCGCATAACTGTCTCTTGCCGCGTCTCCCTGATCGCTACTTAACCTTCCTTGAAAATGTTTGATATAGGTTGTATTGCTGGGGTTATATAAAAACAGCTCTCCATCACAAGCCGCATCGCTGTCATTTCCGGTAACGCCATTCAGCGTTTGGAACGCCGTTCCGCTCTGATCGTAAGTTGACTCATATTGAAGATTGCCACCCCCTCCAGATTCAGTATGATACGCCCTAAAATAAGAAGACAATATAGTTTCATTATAACCTGATGCTCCAGAAACATCGGCTTGAAAACTAAACTGAGTTCCATCTGTAGCGGGATTTATTTTGACAAACTTAAACATATACAATTTGTATGTTGAATCAATATCGGATGTAAAACTTAAAGATGCTGAATTTGAAGCTGTTTGTTCTGCTATTTTTGTTAAAGCCATTATTTAACTCCCCACAGCTTAACTATTCCATCAAAGTTTCCAGAGGCCATCTTAAACTGAACAGCGTTTACAGCACTCGCTGTATTGCCATACCCTTGAGCAAACATATCATTAGAGTATTCGCTTGCATGGTATGAATTAAACCTGCTGTAAAAGTTTTTAACGTAAGTGGTGTCAGCAGGATTAAATAATCTAAAAATCCCTGCCGTGCTTTCGTCCGCACCACTTCCTAAGTCTGCGCTGATTATTTGAAACCCAGTCCCTTGAGCTAAATCGCTTCCCGTCTGATATCCGAGATCACTATCAGATCCGTCGGTTTTATGCTGTGCGCGATAGAATGTTGTCGTCTTAGCTACATTATAATTTGATCCACTATCAGTGCTAAAATTTACCCCTAATGTCGTTGCGTCTGTCGCTGAATTAACATTGTAAAAGCCAAAGATATATTCATTGTAGGCAGATGAAAACTGAGAAGTGAATGAGACACTTGCGGCATTAGAAAGGGTTTGACTTGATAATAAAACTACATCACCAACTCCAGACGCTCCAAGTATTGCCTGTTTGAAAGCTCCTAAAGGCATTAGGACATATCCAACCCGGCAGGAAATCCATACCAAATTGTTCCTCCGTCTACAGTAAAGAATGTCAGAACATCAATACCAGAGCTTGTGAGGGAGGGTGCGGAGCCTCCAGCCCAATCTACTGATCCCGGCCAATTAACTGTTTGTGATCCACCGTTGGTAAGTATTAAGGTGAATGAGCATGATTTGCCACTTGCGGAAGGGTTCGTAAAGGTGAAGGTTTGTGTGCTTGTCGATACTGTTGCGGTTACAACATTACCCGCAGTTAAATCAATAGTATCGGTTCCACCACCAAGATCGCCTAGAACATTTACAGTCTCTGCATAATCTTTAAAATCAGGTCTAATAGCTTGCTCGTCTTGAAAGTTGATATAACCGCCTAGAGACATATCTGCGGCAGTATCCATTGTGATACCAGCGGTCGTTCCGTGAGCATCACCTACGCCAATTTCTAGCTGGTCATTGCCATCATCTAGTCCTACTCTAAAATCTATTGCCGCCCCATCAAATAAAAGCATGGTATCTTCAGCCCCACCATCACCTATTGTAACTAGTGGAGTTGTTCCTCCAACTACAATATCTCCGTTATCGTTAATAGTGGTTGTAGATGTATTCTGTAGAGTCTTACCGCCCGTACCGTCAAACCTGACAATCGCATTGTCAGTTGCAGACCCAGGGCCAGTAACATCACCTACTGCTGTTTTACCATCCAATAAGTTCAGTTCAGCCGCCGTGGTGGTTACTGCTGCCGCGCCAAGCGTAGTAAACTGTGCCTGTAGCACTGATTTAATTAAACGCAAATGATCGTCGCCTTGTGATACAGGGTCGCTCGCGGTAGGATTTGTCGCCGTTAATTGGCTGATATATGTTGCCGTTTCAAGTGCCATTGTTTACTCCTCAGTAGTATCCGCCAGTGTTCATTACTCTTAGCTCAGAACCGGAATGGCGGTCTTTATTATCCTGAACTTGTAAATCTGTAACTGCCTGCTGATAAGCGGTAGCCCATAGAGGTACTCTTTCGTCATTCATTAAGAATGGTTCTGCCTCCAACAAACATCCATACAAATAAACATCTGGATTATTCGTAAGCATATCATTAGTGGTTGCTGCTGGAGTCAATGCCGGGATTTTTTTATAATACAACATTGAATAACCATCGCCACTTGCGGGTGCTGGGCCAAGCCTAAACTTGTCCGCCCTAACAGTAAAAACCTCTGGAGTTCCAGAGGTAGATCCGCCCCATATTCTAGTCATCAACTCTGGAGTTATGTATGATAAAGGAGTTAAAGGTGTTGTTGTTAGATGAAACTCCCTTGCTTGTATAAAATCAGTAGGTAAATCATAATCCCTTGTCCCTCCCGTAAGAGTCCCTGTAGCTGTAGTTTCCATCAACCGCAATCTTAAATTACGATTCATTCTTGCTTCAGCTAAATCTATGAACTCCACTATTCTGTCTGTTAGGTCACCCCTGTCTAACCAGTTAGCCACAGCAGTCTGGAGTTCCGCATAAGTTCCTATCGCCATTATCTTGTCATCTCCGCAATGTATACTGTCCCGGCAGTATCAACTTGCATTGCTGATACTTTATCACCGGGATTAATTCTCCAGTATGTAGGCCAATCCTTTTCAAGATAGCCCTCTCCTGTTGGCTCATATTCTTTCCATGTATTTGTTTGTGCTGACCATGCGCCTGATACTGCACTCCATGCTACATCGGACACTTCTCCACCAAATGCCAAATAAGCATCTTCAGTGCCAGTTATCATTACTGCATATATCTGATTACCAACCGCTTCCGACATCTCCGTGGATGTAGAAGAAGTTGTTATAGAATGGAGTTTATTAGCTAACCTATAAGGTACGTCAAAAGCTAATCTTGTTGAAACACCTGTTGTCATTCAGTCAGTTCGGTAATGTATACTACAGAGTTGCTTGATCCAGCTCTTAGCCCTGCAATACGATCTCCACCACTAACGCGAACATAATGAGGCCAATCTTTTATAAAATATCCACAAGAGCCAGCCGTAGCCGCATCACCATGTTTTGTTATTTTAATAAACACAGGCTCACTTGCATTAATTATAATTGCATTACATTGTGCAGATATAGCGTCGCCTAACGTAACCGAAGTAGACAACGCTGTAAACGTATAGTTAAAATTATTTAATCTGTATAAATCCATCTTTCTTCCCTCTATAGTTTCGTGGGTGATGTTTTGAAAAACTTGTTGTCTGGATCGTTAAGATATCTAGCCAAAAGTTTCGGATCTTTGTCTATTGCTCCGTTGGTTTCCAGCTTCCACTGTTCATATACTGTTAATGGAATTGAGGCTACCTTATGCCACTCCCCTCTTTTGCCAAGAGATAGATGATCCCCGTAGGCGTTATACTCTAATTTGTTTTGTTCAATAACAGGCTCAACATCCTGATGAGTGGTTATAGAAATCGTGTTATCAGGCTCCTCAATAAACTCGGTATGTCTGAACGGAGATGTATCGAATAAGGTTCTTCTAGCCACTGAGAAACCCCTTTCCACCGATCATGCCACCTTTCTTCCCATTCCATGATTCTAAATGCTCTACAGGCGTTTTAGGTTCAGCCTTTTCTTTAGGTTGAAGTTTTTGAGATTTTAGTTGTTTTGAAATAAACTTTTCTAATTGATCTTGTTTTGACGAAACCATAATGTGAATACCCACTTTTCTCCTTCGTGTGGAGGCAACCCCTGATGTAAGGCCAGCTCATGTGGTTTATTGTTCTCGTCAACGTTTCCGAATAACAAGAGCCTTCCTCCAATAGAGCCTACCACTACATTTAATTTAGGAAAAGCTGTTCCCCCTCCCACGGCGTTATTTAAATAAACAATACAAGTCATCAACCTCTGTCCACCGTTATCAAGGTATTTCCCCTCTAAAGCATCATAATGGGGTTTATACTCCTGTTCGTTGGTGTACCTAAGCACGTTCATAGGCTCTGCATTTTCTAACGGAATACCCGCTAGATCAGATAACCTATCACAGACCTCTTGAAAATCGCTATGTGGAAAAAATCCACCTGTTGATGTTCTAGCGGAATCTTCTTCAAGACCCCTTTTATTGGCTACAGTGCTTTGCTTGAGACTTCCTTTGGCGTGAGCTATAATAGCCTCACATTCTTCTGGCGATAAAATTGCATCTACTACTGCAATTGTTGGTGCATTGGCGTATACGAACATAAATTATTTACGCATCCCCCCTCTGCCCAGAAAGTTCTTTCCACTTTTTGGGTTTCTTTGCATTTGGGCTGGGAATAACACTATTTCCAGGATCGTGTATAGGTGAAGATGTAGCGTTGGATAAACGCTTTATCTCCCTATCCAATTCTGAGGTAGCCCCTCGATGCAAAGGCTCCCGTAAGTTTTGATTGAATACTTGGCTTTTCTTGCTCATTATCCTTTCTCTTTTTGATTGGCCTGACCTACAACATTACCAGTTCCATTTCCCATTTTACTGATAACGCCCTCTATGCTTGCAGAAGCGCTACCACCGCTTTTATCTAGCCCAGAATAAGATGCTTTGCGAACATCTTTTGTTTCCACCTTATCCCACGGCATACTTTTTGCAATACCTTTTGCCATTTTACTGTCTCCTTACGTAATGTAAAAATACTTGGGCTAATCTGCTGCCCTCAAATTTATCCCTCCAATGAGGGCTTTCAATGCCCTTGTAAATAAGGCCATCACCCGCTTCTAACTCTATTTTATGTACTGAATCTGTCTCTACATAGATGGGCCAAATAGCCTCATTAGGTTCACGCATTAAGGTTAAAGTGACGCTAAACTCACAACTATTTCTATCAATATGCTTTTTTAATTCATCCCCTTTTTTGTATACTCTAAGATAAGAATAGGTGGGAATTAAATCTACTCCAGTGTATTTTTCCATATCTGGAGATAAGTAACACATTAAATTCTTCATGGCTAAGTCATCGTGCCATGCAGGGGTGTT
>Ga0098047_10000315_pt1 | contig 19844 bp, 11 predicted proteins | sample 12_taG_FD_92585 | JGI IMG/M metagenome (GOLD analysis project Ga0098047, IMG submission 92585) | Marine viral communities from the Subarctic Pacific Ocean - 12_ETSP_OMZ_AT15267 metaG | ecosystem: Environmental > Aquatic > Marine > Oceanic | place: Subarctic Pacific Ocean | collected 2015-01-16 | reverse complement strand
CGACATTCACGAGAGATTACAAAAGTTAGAAGGAGAAAACCGATGAAACTATCAAACCAGGCAGCTGGGGCTTTGATGATGGCACTGCAAAAGTGTCTTTTGGAAGAAACGGACATTATGCCCCTACTTCAAGACATGGACTTTTTTGTGGACGTGGTTCATAACGACGATGGTATCAGCGATGCCCTTTTCGTAAAAAACCCGCCTGTTGTAAGTTTTGAGGGCACCCAAACAGACAACGTACAAGATTTCGTCGACGGCGTGTTGCAGGAAGAATAATGCCGCGTTACGCCTATAGGTGTAACAGCTGCAGCGCCGAGTTTTTAACAATGCACGGCATTAATGAGACTTTGCAAACATGCAAAGAGTGCGCCAGTACGGGCGCTCTAACCCGGCTTGTGACCGCTCCGTCCTATAAAATAAAAAAGAAGTTCGCCGACAAAGTGGGCAAACTAACAGAAGATTTTATAGAAGAGTCCCGGGAGGATCTAAAAAAACAACATAGAGATTTGGATAAACAGCGATGACTGTTTTGATCTTATGTTTGACAGCGTCTGTTGTCATTAACATGTTTTTGGCATGGTATCTTGTCAAGGTGCTCTCAAGGCTGTTGTATACTTCTGACAACTTGGGGGATCTGTACGTAGCTTTGCGCATGTTTGAGGAGTTTACAGCATCTCTGTATCATATGGAAATGTTTTATGGAGAGCCGGTTATTCAAGAGTTGGTGAAAAAGACTTCTTTTGTTCGCGAAGAGATACAGAGATTTGAAGAAATATATGGGCTGACAACTGACGTAGAAGCACTAGAGGAAGATATAATAAATGACCGAGAAGAAAACGACTTCGACCCGCAAGAAGAAGCGTAAGAACTATTATTTTACACAAATTCATGAAGATGCAATTGTAGAATATGCAAATATAACCTGTAATAAAAGACGCTCCGAGCTCTATATTACTCTTATTCGACCAGCCTTTAATGAGATGGTAAACAAGATAATTTTTACTTATCGATTTACGTCTCTGCCTAATATTGATTCTCTCCGAGATGATTGCAAGGTGTGGCTTACCACCATTCTGGACAAGTATGATCCCAATAAAGGGTCGAAAGCGTTTTCATATTTTAGTGTAGTAACAAAAAACTGGTTCATTCATAAAGTAAAACATAATGCTCGTCGAGCCCGGAAAGAAATATTTATCGAGGATATGATTAATGAACTCGATGAAAATATAATTTCCAAAGAAAAACAGTACGATGAGTTGCGCGAACAGGAAGAGTTCTGGCAAAACTTTTTCCAGGAGCTGTCTGAATGGGATGCCGATATGTTAAAGGAAAACGAAAAAAAGGTTCTGGAAGCAGTAAAGATAATATTTGAGTCCTCTAGCGAGATTGAAATTTTTAATAAAAAAGCTATTTACTTATACTTACGGGAGATTACCGGACTTAATACGAAACAGGTGGTTAACAACCTAAACAAACTTCGCAAAAAATACAAGGTGTTTAAAAACAAATGGGAAAGAGGAGAAATCTAGAAGAATATATCCAAGAGGCAACGCGCAATGTTCGAGAAGATCGAGCGCTCGCTAAGTCGCTTCTTGTGGACGCTATGAATGACATGAAGATGTCAGACTCTGCTCGCAAAGAACTTGGTTCCATAGCGGCTAAGTATGTTGAAAACCTACAACGGTCCAACGAACAAATGGTGAAACTGTCTGCATTGTTACAAAAGCAGCAGGGCGGCATTACTGGCTTATCCGAAGAAGACAAGGAAGACCTTTACGATATGCTTAATAAGGAGGAGGAATAGATGGGCAACAACTCTGATCCAAAAGCGGTGACCCGCAGCGTCGAGTCCACCACGCAGCCCCGCGAACTGATGGAGATGAATCTCGAACAGTTTATTCAGCGGTATTCCCCGAGCGAGTCTTACGGAGAATATTCTACTCAGGAATATTTTGATCCTCGTTTAGAGGGCTTCTTGGCGGTAGCTTCTAGGCTTACCGAGCAGATGCTTGTTCCGAATGCTTTGGAGGGCGGGACAACAACAGAAGCGATAGTGATGCGTCTAGATCCTTATGAACCGCCCCCCTATAGTTCTCTTGATCCGAGGAGCGAGATTGAGTCAAAGGCTCTTGAACACCAAATGCAGTCCTTTGTTCTAAAGTGTTATGATCTTAAGACGCCGAGTACGTGTTTTGTTACTCCGAAACAAATGACACGGATGGACCCAGCAGCCATTCAGGATCTTCCCGGGTTTGTGGGAATGCACGATCCCGCCACGACCATGCCGAGAGTGGGCGATGTTGTTAAAGTTAAATATCATTCTAACTCTTATAAGGGCGGCGAATTTATACGAACTTTAGGTATTAATGTCCTGCATATGCTTGCGGGAGTCGATCCTAATGGAAGCGTCTCTATGGCGGATAAGTTTGCTGGAGCCCTTTATAATCTAATAAACGTAGGAGACTATAAAAAAGCCACCCAATCGGAAATAAAGGAATGTGCGGCCAAATACGATCAATCACGAAATGATTTTACTTGGAAATCAAATCACTCTACAGCCTTTCGTTCTATGGATTCGCGCCTGGTGCCGGTAGCAAAATGTTTTGCCTACCGATGCTTCAAACAGAAAGGGGTGCAGATTAAGTTTAACTCCAGCTATCGTTCTGTTAGCAAGCAGCGTACTCTTCGATTACGTTGGCTAACTGGTGAGAAAGATGCTCATGGAAACATTCTGCAGAAGCTTCAGCCGGCAGCTTCGTGGGCGCCTGTAGCGGAGCATGTTGCAGCTGAGGACACCATACAAAACACCACTTTGGTGGCGGGCCCTGATAACGGGAGCTGGCACCAAGCAAAACTAGCTTTTGATTTTAATCCTTATTTCTCCGACGGAACCGCCCTGACCGGGAGAAGCTCTTCTAAAGCTGAATGGTTCAGCAAGGGGGGCCCCATCGTTCGTATTGGTAAAAGTATCGGCCTTTTTTGGGGGGGCGACTTTAAAACTAACTGGGATCCTATTCATTTTGATATGAGAAGTACTTTGGGTCGCAGTGCCAAGAGCAGCGCTATAGCCACGATAGTGGCAGCTGAAGGAGCAGTTCCGGCTTAATATGGGCGAACCACTTACTTCAGGCGTGAGCACTCCTAGCGAACAGCCCAATCAAGATTTTAGCAGATCTGATCCTCAAACACTACAGGCATATGAGAATCAGCCTCCTTATCTCCAGGCCGAGCAATCAGGGATTGCCTGTGGGCATTCTATAGAACCAGTTCCTATGCTGGCCCGGGCCCCTTGCGATGTTGGGATTGAGAGCTCTCGAAATAGTGCAGTTATTTGTACTGTTGATCGGAAAGGCGGCCTAACCGATGGCTATGGCGGCCGCGGCGCCACTCAGTGTGGCGCGGTAGACATTGTGGCGGGACGAATGGGGCCTTATGTAGCTGCTAGGGATAAAGAGGGAAAACCGATAAAAGTTAATCCTAATTTTAGAGTCGACGCGGCCCGCGTTTATGTGAGTCAAAAATCTGATATTGATGAATATTTTGGGTTAGTTGATGGAAAGGTGGGCAATCCAATTGCGGCATCAGCTGTTGGCATAAAGGCAGACGAAGTAAGAATCGTTGCGCGCGGAGGTATTAAACTTGTAACCGGCACGGATGTTCGCAACTCTCGCGACTATGTTGTGGTGGGAACGGGGGGCATCGATTTAATAGCCGGTAATGAAGAGGATGCTCAACAGCCTCTGGTGAAGGGAGATAGCCTTGTATATGCTCTCGCGGGGGAAGGCATAGGGGCTGACTGGAAGGCGGGAGACAATGCTGGCCTCATAGGAGAGATTGAAAAACTTAGGGAGATAGTTTATTCCTTTTTGATGTATCAGCGTGATTTTAATTGTGCGATGGTAACGCACACCCATAGAACTAAATTTTTTGGTCTCCTGAGCTTACCACCCATTATGGCGTCCCCCATCACTGTTAAATCAATAACACAACAGGTGGCACAAACGGAGTTGTCGATTATAGCTCACCAAACAAGTTTAAGTACCTGGGGCGCTAGCACCGTATCTCCAGTTATGTCTGATACTTATATTAATAGCGCTTACAACACAACCAACTAAGGAACGAACTAAGGAAATGCTAAATAGGCTGTGGTATAATCGACCGGCGAATAAGCCATGGAGAGATGGCGATCGAATTAAAATTCATGTGCGCGGCGACACCCTTGATAAAACCTTAGAACCTTCGGAATATTTCACAACAGCAATTGTTGACAACGCGACGTCAAAGATTTTTGATTTTTACGGGAGAGAAAAATCTATCCTTCCAGGGGAGATTAGCCACGAAGAGCGTCGCTTTGCAGATCGCCCGGGCACAAAGCCCAGTTTATTAATTTCTATAGATCAAACACTTGTCGCAGCTGCTACGCGGATTACTTCTATGAGTGCCCAGAACGTAGCGCTTACAAAGACATACTCTACCAGAAATTTTCGTCAAAGAGTGGAAACAATAGGCCCTCTCTTTAAAGATTATCAAAAGAAATATAAATTTTTTGATGGCTCAGTTTCTCCCGGCATTGATTTTGTGCAGGAGTACAACCGCGTAGCTACGGCCGCCTCCAAGGTAATAGATTATATTGAGTTTAATAACTTGACCTTGCGAACCAAGGAAGACGATGAGATTAGTATTAAGTTTGATGCCGAATATAATATTTTAGGAATAAGTCTCATTCAAAATGCTCAAGAAAAGTTTCTTACAGAGGGGAGCCTTTATTATTTACAAGACTCGCGAGGTCTTACTAACAAGAGAACAAATGAGCTTTTATATAATCTAGGCGCCATTTATTCCGAAAGGAATGCGCCGAGCCCGTGGACGGCATTTTTAAGCAAGTATGTTTCAACTGTTACGGTTGATTTTTTTGGCCGGCCCCGTACTCAAAAATGCTGGAATACAATTCTTGAAAAGCAGGACAAAAACAATCCCGTTGTAGTAACACTTGAACAGATGGCTGATGAAGTAGAATATCTTAACCATCCCAAAAACCAAGAATGTTTAATGAACGAAGCGATCGCTGAAAAAATTAAAAACAATGAAGATATTAAAAAGATAGTCAAAGGGATGCAAGCATTTGAAGACAAGGCCGATATGGTGAGAAACTTTATTGATAAATATGGAATTAACCATTTAATCGAAGCCGCCTTAGAGTGTTTGGCATATCAATCAGGAATTGCTCGGGATGATATGCCAGCTCTCCCGGGAGCAAATCCCTTTCGGATGAGGCGCCCCCCTGCTAAAATTAAGCTCCCCAGTATTACGATCCAACTACCGGCAGTAAGCATTGGCGGCGGTATTACAGCCATGATCAAGAAAGCGCTTATGGAAGCCCTGATGAGTGCGCTAATAGGCACCTTACAAGCGCTTGCAGATGTTTTACTAGAACTTTGTTATGGAAAAGGAGACGATATCGGCGAAGCGCTCCCGCTCAATGCCTTAATAGACGATTTTCCTAATCCGGCCGAGAACGCTAAAGAGGGAGGAATACAGGCGGGCTTAGGACAGTGCTATGAAGAATATGCTATAGATCCCGCGGTGGGAGATGAATTTTTAGGCCTCGTCGCTGGAAGTATAACCCCACGTGAAGTTTGCAACTTGGTGAACGATGTTCCATCGCCTGCTGTTTTGCGGATCATAACTAACATAATAGAGTTTACGCCCTCTCTTTCATCCCTTCAGGACGCATTCGATGACGAAGATGACCTAGTGGGGTTCTTTGTTTGTATCGGAAATCTCTTATCGCCAGCTTACTGTGCATCTTTACAACCAATAGACATTACAGAGCTTGATCCCTGCACTATTGAGGAACTTCTAGCGCGCACCATAGATGATGATTTATTTGATGATCTTATAAATGCTTACCGCGATCCCAACTCGTTAGCACCATCTGGTTTCAATCTAAGATGCGGAGGGGGAATTGTACCGCCGCTCACCGATATGCCGGCCTTTAGACATTCTCTGACAACGTTATTTAATACCGTTTTTGAGATCCCAAAGTCCTCATTCGCTTCAGATATTACGGGACTAAAAACGATCTACATGAAACCCGAGCCAGGGTGCAGTGCAAAAAATGCTGATTTTCGAGAAAAACTTAAGGAGATTAAAGAGGGCCAGTCGACCGGTAATGAGGCAAAACCGAATAGCAAGGATATGGAGGCCCTTAAGGGACTCCTCCCTACGGCCCTCCTTCAGCATCCAGGAATAAAAAAAGTTAAGGACTTAATGGACAACGTTGATGAAGTGGCCGGCTGCGAAGGGGTAGGAGTTACTTATGAGATAGCTCGTCAATATAGGGACGAGATGGCCAATATCGATGCAAAAATAGTGTGTCCTTATTTTAACAACGCCGGCCCCGTCCTCGACTCCCACGTTTACGCCGATATGTTTTTCTATTTTATAGAGCCCGGCGTCGGCGTCATATATCTAGCTCCCGGCGCGCCCGCTGGCTCCGGTGAGCTGGGCGGTGCCACTTTGATCACAGGCCCCGCAACAACATCGGCGATCCAATCACAAGTTGACCTTTATGGCGGCACCGACAATGAACAACCGCGCGAAGTGCTAGCTGAACGCTTTTTTAGTAATACATTTGGAGCATATAAATCGCCATTTACTTGGATCCGCGACGAGGCTGCGCGCGGCGACGTCGGAGGAATACCTGTCCTTGCTCTTGGGGCGCCTGCCGGCGCGCCCGGAAGTGGGGAGTCGGACCCTAACACGCCTGCTTTTGATTCTGATCTCATGAAGCAGGCGGCTAAACTCCGCTTGTATTTTGATGCTTATTTATCCTTACTGAACTCGACTGCGTATAACGTTCGAAACTCTAAACTTTTTACTGTTGAAGGATTTAAGAAGCTAGCTTTATTACCTATCCCTTGTGGCAATGGAAGGGTTATTGGAAAAGATCTTTTTGATATCAACACCATTATTAATGAAGGCCTAGAGGAGTTTGCAGACAATTCCTGCTCTGATAGGACTTGTGTTGTTGGCCCTGTCGAAGATTCTCTTATTTTTGCAGCTTCTAACGCATACATTCAAATACTCTTATTAGAACAGCTACTTAAGAATATTTTCATAATCGATGCATATGGTGCTGCGGCTGTCGTTGATAATGCCGCGGTACAACAACAAATTATAAATGAAATATATAGAAGCGCCGAAGCCGGCGACGGCGCCGGCTTTCTCCCAGCATTGATGCAATCAGCAATCATCTATGTTGATAAACAAAGAGAACGATCCGGACCTAGTGTTTCGGGAGAAAACAATCTACTTCCCGATCCGCACGACCCAGAGGAAACTATAGAAATCCCAATGTCGATAATGGAAAGTGCCGACTTATATCGCAGGTATGCCTTGGAATATCTTATTAAGAAGCGCATGAGCAATACGCTACCGGTCTTTAAAGAAGTCTTCACCAAAGACGAGCCTACTTTTGATACTTCATTCATATTAAACGCTTTTCCAACAGTGGACGTGATTGATAAGGGATTCTGGGAAGATCCTCTGGACTTTGAGGTTAGCGGATCGCTCGATGGATCGCTCTTGAGGAAGGACAGCCAGGGCCCTGTAAGGAACTACTCGTTAGTTCAGGATGAGCAAGGCGAGGAGCCCGCTTCTTACAACTACGGCTTAGACCCATGGAATCCATCGCAGACTTTATCAGCCGACGAGGTCGAATATGCTAAGGGTAAAGGTTTATTTACGCGTGAGAAGTTTGTTTCTTTTGACATAAATTACGAGGCTTTAAAGTCCTTACAACAGGCCGACCCGCCACCGACCGCTGGATCCGGAGTGGCGATCGGCAGTGGAAAGGGCGCCCCGGCTACCGAGCACGAATATGGCCTTGAGCTGCGTCAAGCTATTTATAATACCCTTAAGCCGCTTTTGGATATTATTTTGCCACCAGAGGCGGGGCAACTCCCGATGGCAACTAGCTGGCAGGAGTCTCCCGGTAGTTATGAATACTCCCCCGATGGGGATAATATGGTGGTCTCGCCGGCGAAATTTGAAGAGTTTTTAACAGCTTATAGAAACCTTAGCACACAAGAAGTCGGGGAACTGGTTCAGCGCGAGACTGTATTTGCGCGGGATACAGAGCTGTTTGGCGAAATAGATGCAACCTATTCTATGTGGATTCGGGTGGATGATGGCATGGACGGTACCGGTCAGGTCCCGGAGGTTCAGCACGCCCATTCGGCCCGGCAAGGATGGTCGGATCCGAACGACGAAGCGAACGCTCTCGTCGCGAGCCTTCCAGATAGTCCTATTCGTGACTTCTACCCCAGCGCACGAAAGAGGGTGTTGTGGAATGACATGGGTTTAGAGTCCAACTATTCAAAACACTCCTACGTTCCTATAGCAGTTAAAGGACCAATAAGGCGTAAAAACTATGATGCTTTACGATATTGGAATAAGGTGATGCGGTATGGACCAGCTAAGGTAGAGGTCAACAGCGGTATGGCCACGCAGGTGCCCTTCGAGGGCACCACCTACGAGACGACCAGGGTGATCGAACCACGCGCCCCGCTGGGCTCCAGTGGCGCGGACGAAGGCTGGACCAAATCCGAGGTCGGAATGAATCTGGTCTCGGCAAGGCTACCATATTCATGGAACGTCCGCCCCAACGGCGGCTTCGGCACAATGATCAAAGTGGTGAACCCCGAAAACGAAAATAACCCAACAGAATCAGACTGGAGCGACCTGACTGTGTCGAATGCCAGGGGCGTCAGCAACATGCACATAGAAACATCCGGATTAGTTAGGTATTGCGCATGGGAGAATGCGTCGTGGAACTGCCCAGACCCGGCAGACCCCTGGGCGCCAGAGAGTGTCCCAGAAGACGGCGAGTCCGAAATGTGGATTAAAGCCGACGCATCTCAGACTAACCCGACCATCTACGGGGAACAAACAAACAAGGCTCCCGGCGGCCTTCCACCCAGTGTTCGACACAAGCGCGCTATTGGCGGAGCCGCGTATGAAACCGGAAGAAGGCAGCAGTGGGCCATCAACAGTCCAGGGCCCATGAACATGTTCATACCCGAAGCGACCGAGCAAGATGAGGAAGAAAGCGGAATCTACCCCTATGATGACTTAAATGGACGAATTCGCCTGGAGTGGCCCGAATATTATCCCATGGCACGGACACATTATACCGACATACCAACCGCCGGTAACATCGGACGTCCTAATGGGTTTTATACCTATAGAATAAGTAAAACCGATTTATATTATAACGAATGGAATGTAGCAGCATATTTTGGATTTAATTATAAACAGATTTTAGAATGGCTACAGGAGCGCGACCTCGACGAGGAAGCATTGGTGAAATGGTGGACGCGACAAGCAGACGAGCCCGAGGTTCAAGAAATGGTGGACGATATTGGCGCGGCGTACCCGCAGCATGGCATTGTAGGAATGCAAAGGGCCCGGGCATGGGGACATCCTCTAAAATTTCGCAGGAAGCTTGCAATCCCGACAAAAAGCTCCGTCGAGGGCGATGCGTCCCAAGACCGGTCCGGCGGCTGGGGACCCTTACAACCCATCCGGTATTCCAAAGATCTTCCCAAGTGGGACGCTGACGCGATCGGGGCTGACATCGGCTCGTCCGACCAGCTCGCTCAGCTCCAAACATGGGACTTCTATGACCAGCCAGTAGGGGTACAACTCAGCGGCCCTGGTAGTTCGGATTTCTATACACGCACCAATAGCAAGAGCCTGGATGCATATATTGCCGAGGTAGACGGCGCGGCGCCGGTGATAGCTGGTGCCCCTCCCGGTCTGGTTCTTCCTGGAATACCGGTTGCCGAGGAAGATGCTTTTGCACCATATAATTATGACGGGGCGCCCCTTCCCGCACAGGGATACGCCAAAGCTCTTATCAGCGAAGTCTTGGACGACATTATAGGCAATATAAATATTGGGACTCGCATAGCTTACAACAGCCCACTTCAAGATCCCGTCGCCAACGACGGCGAATCCGAGCTACTAAACTCGCTAGCGGTCTTCTTTGATGGTATGTCCGTGAATGAACAAGACCGGCAATTTATATCACAAAAATCTAATTATGTGCTCTGGGAGCCTCCGATAACAACCTCATCCCTGATCGACCCTCGCGACTATTTTTCATTGATCGCGGAGGGCTTATTGCAAGATCCTAACTTTGATGTTAGCACTTTGACCAGAACGACAACTTCTACTTCCGGCTACGTGCTCAATGTCAATACGGGCATTGAAGGGCGCCGAAAGATAGCCGATCACGTAGCTGAGCTGCGCAGCGCGCGCCGCTCCAAACTCTCTGATTTATTTGATATCCATAAGAAAGAGATGGCCCTAGATATAGCGGGCCATCAGCGATATCAAAATCTATTTAATGGCGCGTTTGATACAGAGAAACTGGTGGGGTTTGTATTTCTTTATGGTATTCTGAAAACCGAGGCGCAATCTAGTGACTTTAGGCATCTTTTTGATGATACCAAACAAGCATTGCGCATTGTTATTCGGGCAGCCCTTGCGGGAGATGACTATACCTACGTAGATCCAGAAAGTGTTTCCGACAGCGACGCTGCGCGCAATGCCGCTTTGGGGCTTGCTGCGGCCGCCGGGGGCCCCTTTGTGCAAATGGGCGCCTCGTTTGTGTTAAAGATGCTTATAGAAACTCCGTTGCGTATTTTGAAGGGTCTTGCAGAAATCGTCGATCCTCATGTCATTGTAGGGAATGCCATTAGAAATGTATCCGGACAAGCGCTTAAAATAGCCGATCCGATTTGGGAAACGGCTCAGGGTGTTGCCGGCCCAGTCGCGGCCCTTACGGCACCACAGGTCTCCGAAGCTGATGCGTCAACGGCTGCAGCGCTAGCTGCCGAGATTGGAACAGCTGCGCTGACCATGGACCTTCCAGAGTTTCTCGATGCCGGCATTGAGGAGGCATTTAGTGGCTTACCGCGGCCGATTAGGCCTTCTATATCCGACAAGGGCCTTAATTTAATAGGAACATTACCGTACTTGTTTGCACTACCGCCTGGTCCTTTTGGGATTGCATATATTTTGCTAGACCTAATGAATGCAGATTGGGGTACCGATAGTCTCCCAGAGGCAAGTGATGATCAAGAATGTATATTGCCACCTCCGCCACCTCGCCTGCTTCCTCGATCTCGACCCGCCGATGTGGATGATGCAGAGGAAGTCGACATCGATGGGGGAGGAATAGGGTGCGCCCAGCCCAAGAACCCGCCCAAGAGGGCGCCCAAGGTCAACGAGGCCCAAGTCGGAGTCGATACTGCGGAGACCACTACCCCGAGCTCCACAACCGGAGATGGATCCGGCGGTAACGGCTATTAGGAATGTTGCGTTACTTTGAATGGTTAAGACTAGATGGGATAAATGTTTTTTATAACTAATTAAACTGTACAAATGAAGAGGACAGAGTTATGAATGGTTTATCACCCAAATTTCCTTTAAGGTTTGATTATGCCATGGGCCCGTATACACTAAACAAAACGTATAAAGAGATGATTCGTCAAAATCTTAAAAATTTAGTGCTCACGAATCCTGGCGAAAGAGTAATGGATGTTAACTTCGGCGCGGGATTGCGAACATATTTTTTTGAGCCTATGACGAGCACGACGTATTCCCAAATCGCCGCCGATATTAATCAACAAGTGAAGAAATATCTTCCTTTTGTGGGCATTGATAATATTAGTTTTAGCGGCGGAGAGGACATTGATGGAACTGCAAATGTGTTGGGTGTAGAGATAGCGTATACCATCACCCCGCTTCAGGACGACGATTCGTTGGTCATACAATCAAGTGCCGAATCATTTTAAACTGAGGATATAGAATGGCTTCCAACTCTAAAAAGAAGATCACCGCGATAGACTATACGAGTCGCGATTTTGATAGCATTAAAACATCATTGGTAAACTACACCAAGCGATATTATGCCGATAGTTTTAAAGATTTCAATGAGGCTGGCTTCGGCGCATTAGTACTGGATTCGGTTTCTTATATAGGAGATATTCTTTCTTTCTATTTGGATTATCAAGTAAATGAATCATTTTTAGACACGGCGATAGAGTACGACAATGTAGTTCGGATAGCACGCCAGCTGGGCTGGAAGTATACAGATTCCTCAACATCTGTAGGAACAGCCCAGTTTTATGTGACAATCCCCGCGGATTCCAGCGGTACTCCTGATAGCAGCTACTACCCCACTCTGCGAGCAGGGAGTCAGTTTACTACCATCGACGGCAAACTGTTTACTTTAACTGAGGATATATATTTTGGCGCCACAGGCAATGAGATTCTAATCACAACTGTTAATAGCACTACGAACGTGCCTACTCATTTTGCAGTAAAAGCCAAAGGAACAGTAATCTCGGGACGCATCGAGCGAGAAACCAAAACCATTGGAGATTTTCAGAGGTTTTTGCAGATCGAACTTTCATCGCACAATCCGTCCGAGATAATATCAGTATTTGATGCGCAAGGGCATGAATATTTTGAGGTTAACCACTTGGCACAGGAGGTTATTTATAAATCTCTTCGTAATAATAATGCCGACAAATCCTCGGTTCCTTCTATTCTAAAGGCGGTTCCGGCTACGCGTCGATTTGTACTAGAAAAAACCCCAGACTCTGCGTTGCTCCAGTTTGGATACGGCAGCGCCACTCAGCTAACCAACGAAGCCGTTTTGGACCCAAGTAAAATAACTTTAAAACTGCATGGCCGAGATTATTCTACTGCGCGAGAGTTTGATCCCACTAATCTAACGAGTACCGATAAATTTGGCGTTGCTCCGGCTAACACTACATTGACTATTCAATATCGGGTTAATGACGCCGGGGAAGCTAATATTGCTAGTAATACTTTAACAGGGGTCTCCGCTCCCATCATCGAATTCGAAAATCAAGGAAGCCTAGATGCGACTAAAAGGGGCAACGTTATAAGCTCTTTAGAGGCAAATAACGAAGAGCCTATATTGGGAGATGTGTCCCTTCCGTCAGCTGAAGAGATTAAGCAGAGAGTTTTTAGTTATTATGCGACACAAAACAGGGCTGTTACACTGGAAGATTATCAGGCGATTGTCTATGCAATGCCCCCCAGCTACGGAGCCATTAAGAGATGCTCCTTACAGCGCGATTTTGATTCCTTCAAGCGGAATTTAAATCTTTATGTTATTTCGGAAGACAATAATGGATTTTTGACCACAACCAACTCCACCATTAAAAAAAATGTAAAAACATGGCTTTCGCGATATAAGGTTATTAACGATACTATAGATATTTTAAATGCTTACGTAGTTAACTTTGGTATTGAGTTCATCATCGTAGCCGACTATGAAGAAAATAAATACTCAGCACTAGCAGCAGCCAACTCACGCCTACGAAACTTCTTTGCTAACCAGAGCTATGATATAGGCGAAAACCTCTTTATAACGGACATCTATAAAGAACTTCAGCGAGTGCCACACGTGATTGATGTTATAGATGTTAAAATAGTACCTAAAATTGGCGGCATTTACTCACAGGCGAATTTTAGTTTTGAGGACCACTTATCTAACGACGGCCGCTATATCACATGCGATCGTACTGCGGTTTTTGAAATAAAGTATCCCAACAAAGACATACAAGGAAGCATGGTTTAATGGCTATTAAGCGGTATGCCGCCACCAAAGACAACACTATAACTAACGCCTTTAGGGCTTCTCTGCTCGATAGTCAGCGCGGTACCGGCTCTAATATGGGTGCAGCAGATGTTCTAGAAATCTTCTCTATATACGGAGAAGCTTCCAGTTCTAATGGGCTATCTGCCGAACTATCGCGTGCTATTTTGGAGTTTCCAATTTCTACCGTGTCGACTGATAGAATCGCCGGCACTATTCCTGCGAGCGGCAGTGTAACGTGGTACCTAAAGATGTATAATGCACGTCATGCGTTTACGCTACCGCGACAGTTTAATCTGCTGGTCCAGCCAATTGGCAATGCATATACAGCCCCTTCTTGGGAAGAGGGGGTTGGCCTGGATATGGAGGAGTATTTAGACGTAACCTATAATAATAGCGGCTCCAACTGGATTCGCCGCGGCATGGTTGGCGCATGGACACGCGCTGGCGGCGACTTTCTGACCGGCGCCGCGGACCCTTCTTATAATGTATCGTTCCCCAAAGGATATGAAGACTTAGAGGTAGATATAAGTTTTTTGGTCGAGGACTGGCTTCAAAGCGAGACAGGAAGCAGTGGTATTGCCAACTATGGAGTGGGGGTTTATTTAACAGGTAGCCAGGAGTCTTATTTTTCAAGTTCAACAGGGCAGAATACCGGAAGTCAGGGTAGTCTTTTGTTCGATATACAGGGCGCAACCGAATCGTATTATACCAAAAAGTTTTTTTCCAGGTCCTCGGAGTTTTTCTTTAAGCGACCGGTATTAGAAGCCCGCTGGGACTCCCGCATCACCGACGATCGGGGAAGTTTTTATATTAGTAGTTCCCTAGCTCCGGCTGCGGACAATCTTAATAGGATATATTTGTATAACTACGTTAGAGGCCGACTTGTTAATATCCCGGGTGTAGCACAAGGTGAGATATTGGTGAGTTTGTATTCCGGATCTAGTGTGATTAGCGGAGCTAAACTAAATCTCCCGGCCGGCGGAGGTGTCGCCGCGGCAGGCAATACTAACATTACGGGCGGCTGGTACAAGACTGGCATTTATACAGCTTCTTTAGCAGCCACAGGAACGTTGTCGAAGTTTTTTGATGTGTGGTATAGCGGATCCGCGGCAAACCCTGTACATTATTGGACGGGCTCTATAGCCCCCAAGGCCTTAACTGCTTATAATAACGCGCCTACTAATCAATATGTTACCACCATTAGCAATTTAAAGTCCAACTATATGCGTAGCTCCACCGCGCGCTTCCGCACCTTTATTCGTGAGAAAAATTGGTCCCCCACCATTTATACGGTTGCTACCAGCACACTTTCTAATACTTCTTTGCCTAGCGCCTCTTATAAGGTTTTTAGGGTGACGGACGATCTAGCTGTTGTGCCCTATGGAACCGGCAGTGCCTATTCTACGTATCTTTCATATGATGTCTCCGGAAACTATTTTGACCTAGATATAGGAATGCTTGAAGCTGATTACATGTATGGAATTAAGTTTGCTTATTATAATGATTCGATTGGCGACTGGGTAGAACAGCCGGAAGAATTTAAGTTTAGAGTCGAAGAAGGTTAAATATGAGTCTCAAAGATTTATTTGACAAAGTTACTGTTACAAAATCTTTAGCCCGCAAGTCCGCCCAAGAAGTCGGCGCCGACGTAGAGTCGGTTGACTATCTTGAAGCTGACGGTATTCACGAAAAGAGGTTTGTGCCTCGGGTAGATTTTACCGAGCCCAAAAACTTCGCTCGTTATGGTTCTGCCAAAAAATATTACGCTGATGCGATAACCAATATTTATAAAACATATCCCTATGACGGCTCTTTAGCCGAGAGGCTTGCGTGGCAAAACAGCTCTTCATATATAGACCTACACATTCTCGATAATGAATATCCCAGAACTACGGGATATATTAACTTTTCTTATGCAGGGTGGGGCAACACCACGATAAGCGCTGATGGCTATGGTCTTCCGGTTACTAAAGAATATATTAGTTTATACGGCGGTCCGCATATTAAAAGCACAGTGCCTCGTGCCGCGCCGGGGAACATTTGGAATCCAGCACAATCCCGCGCTTCAAATCTAGACTTTGATCTCACCAAGGGCGTATCGGTAGAGTTTTGGCTCAAAAAGCAAGCTTTTGATACGAGCAATACTGAGAAAGAGGTTATTTTCGATCTGTGGAACAATGAAGCAGTTACTTCTATCGATTACGGTCGCCTCCGAATTGAGTTGTCGGGCAATGCAGGAGGAACAGATCCATTTAGGGTGACGCTGTTGTCGGGATCGGGGACCCCAGGGCGCCCTTTGGGATTTACAACTGCTTCAGTAGGAAACTCAGACGTTACAGTCGCCACTGTGTGCGACGATGCGTGGCATCATTATGCATTTACTTTTAAATCTGCTAGCGCGGCAGGGGGTACTGGCGCGATCACCACTAGGTTTTATGTCGATGGCAACCTAAACAAAGAAAACTCCTTCCATACTGGATTACATGGTACGACGGGCGTCGGCTTTCAAGCTGTAAGTGGCGCCCTATCGGCTTATATCGGAGCGCTCCGTACGGACCCCTCTGGATCCGTCGGTGCCCAATACGCCGGCAAGTTGTCAGGATCCCTGGATGAGTTCAGATATTGGAAGACACAACGCTCTTCTAAAGACGTTGGGCGCTATTGGATCAGTCAAGTGGGAGGCGGCACCAATACCGACACCGCCAACACAGACCTAGGCGTTTATTATAAGTTCAACGAGGGGATTGTTGGGACTGCTGCTAAAGACTTAACTATCCTAGATTTTTCGGGGCGCGTTACTAATGGTACGTGGAACCGAGACGCAACCTACAACTCGGCGATAAGAAATACTGGCTCTGCTATTGTCTCTGCTTCGGCAGCGGCTTACGAGTTCTTGGATCCTATCATGTACTCGTCGCATCCCGATGTGGTCGCCTTGAACACCAGATTGGAAACGAGCGGTACCGTTTATGATGCTAATAACAATGCTTCTCTGTTCTCGATGTTCCCGACGTGGATGCAAGAGTCAGATCCAGACGCCGGAAATACCTTACACAACCTAACCCAGATTGTTTCTAGCTATTTTGATTCTCTGCAGCTTCAGATTGAGGCCATGAACAATGTCAAAAACTATGAATATGTAACCGGCTCAACAAAGCCTAATGTTTTCGCCAATCGACTGCTCGCCGACCGGGGCCTCCTGGCGCCGGAGCTGTTTTTAGATGCGGATATCCTGGAACAGCTTGCTGATCGAAGCGAAAACAAGCTTTATCTGAAGCCTCTCAATGATATTAAGAATACCATCTATCAAAACATTTATAATAATCTGATTCACATCTATAAGTCCAAGGGGACCGAAAAGTCATTTCGCAATCTTTTCCGGTGTTTTGGAATTGACGAAGAGCTTATCAAACTAAACCTGTACGGAAACAATATCGAATACCAGTTTCGCGACAATACTACTCTAAGTGAAACGCGAAAGCGCTTGATTGACTTTAATCATACTGATAGAAACTCTGCTTTTGTATTCCAACACTCATCCAGCGCAGATGAATCCAATACGGTAAGTTTTATTACTGGCTCGGCTCAGCTTGCTGCTATATCGGGAAGTTTAGAAAAAGGGTATGCCTTCACCTTAGAGAGTGAAATACTTTTTCCCAAGAAAATTGGCGAGCGGCATGCGCAGTTTAATACGCAAAACTTTACAGACTTATCCTCATCGCTTTTTGGGGTGCACACGGCTTGCCCCGACGCCACAAATGCCACATGGTATTTGAAAGGGGGCGGAACGACCGTCCCCGACCAAACCAACTTTCAGGTGTATGCCGTTCGCGACGAAGTGGGTTCCAGCAATGCCAGATTTGTTTTAACGTCTAGCAATGTCTCTCCCGCCCAGGGGGGATACGTTCCTGAGCTCACGAGCTCTGTTTTTAATCAACTTTATGATAACAGCACTTGGTCGCTTGCTGTTCGTGTCAAGCCCGACTCCTATCCGCAGGCTTCTTATGCTAGCGGTTCTTTGCCTCCCGGCGCAGACGCGGGCTCTAACCCGCTCCCCCACAAGTGGGTTGTTGAACTTTATGGCGCGCAGTATGAAGCCGGCTTGTTGCTGAATGAGTTCTCGGCGAGCACGGGTGTAGCTGGATACCCCGCGAGCCCTTCCATCCACATCACACAAGCTGGCTTTGTGACGGGCTCAAAGAGGGTGTATGTCGGTGCCCATGCAACCAACTTTACTGGTTCGGTTATCACCAAATCCGATGTTAAGATGGCGGCGTGCAGGTACTGGCTTGATTATCTAGACAACGATACGATCAAGGCCCACGCTAAAGACGTGAAAAACTATGGCGCGAAAGCCCCCTATAAGAATGCCTATCTCTTTCAGAGCGGCAGCAAGCACACTAATGCTCGCCCTCGTGCTTTTGAAGTGCCCCAAATTGAAACACTAGCATTAAACTGGGATTTTGAGCAAGTAACCGGATCAAATGCTTCAGGCCAGTTTATAGTAACAGACTTTTCTTCTGGCTCGGCAGCGCTAGGGACATCTTCCTATGGTTTCCTGGGACCCATTCTGAAGGTGCAACATCCTGGCTTGGGTTATAACTTCCCCGTCAGCAGCACTAAGGTTGTAGATGTAGACTACTTGGTTTCTGCAAAACAAACACTTCCTGAAAATCTCTACTCTCAAGATATGATAAGTATTTTGGATGATATCGATGATCTTCAATTTGTGCGCTCCACGAGGCCTATTAATTTCTTCTTTGCTTTAGAAAAAAGCATGTATCAAACCATATCCGAAGAGATGTTGAATATTTTTGGAACAATCAGCGAGTTTGATAATCTTATTGGCGAGCCGGTTAATAAGTATCGCGCAGAATATAAGAATCTAAGCAAGCTGCGCACCCTGTTCTTCCAGCGCGTAGATAACACACCAGATCTTGATAAATATGTTGAGTTTTATAAATGGTTTGATTCTTCGTTGGCAGCGATTGCCGAACAGCTAGTGCCAGCCGGCGCGGATTTTTCGAAGAATATTCGTATAGTTGTGGAGAACACCATATTAGGTCGCGACAAGTATCAACACAAGTTCCCAACTTTAGATATGAAGGTACCAGATCCGTCCGGCCCTATGGTTCCTGTTCTTAATGCAAGCCCTGGTTGGAAGTTTACGCATCGACCCCTTAGCGGCCGCCAGGACACCAATTCACACTGGTGGCTTGAGTTGGCCGAACGAGCTACGGGCAAAGTCTTAGCTACTCCCGATAACGGTGTGAACTTTGGGCGCAGTATGATTCTCAAGGCGCGCAAGTCCATCCGCGATAGAAAGCTGGATACACCCTATCGCATCAACTTTGAAAATCTCGATGAAGCTCGGCGAATAATTCGCGGAGGTATCAATATTCCGCAAGGTTCACGTAGAGATGTGATTTACACAGCAACGTCGCCTGTAGGCCCGCTACGTCCAGGCACCAACATTCCTTCAAATGTCATGTTGATGTTTGCGGAAGACGTAAACAAGGGCAAAGATAGCATTGATGTGCTGAATCCCTCGAAAAAGAAGCGTCTAAGCTTTGAGCTTGATACAGCCATTAACAAGTCAGTCCCGTATACCGTTTTGGATGGTGCGACAGCGGCTCCGTTTAGCCTGTATAGCTCTTCTTACCCTTATCATGCGAGCGGCTATAGCGCTTTAGTGTCTTCTAGCTTTACGGATGGCGTTGAACTGACGAACCTTCACAATGATGTTTATGGGCCACATTATGAGGCACCCGTACAGGGACCATTTACGGAGAAGTTTGTAGGAGGGCGCCAGTATCGCCACGTTGAACTTAATCTAAGCAGTGCTGTAAAGGGAGATGTCAGCACATACAATACTGCAAATGGTCTAGACAACTCCGATACGCGCCCAGAGGGCTTTAAGGTTCTGCTAGGCAAGCTCATAAGCGGAACCACACCGATATCAGGCGCTTTGGGCATTGTAGGACCGCAGTACCCCGAGCCACACTCACCCGCCGTCTCACCTCCGTATCTTTACAATCGTCCTAAAGCCAACCTCTTAAGAGAAGAAACAGCCAAGCGCCCTGTTAATATTAAGAATATTAAGATGACGACCGCCGATCTCAAAGAAAGAATG
>Ga0098047_10000313_pt1 | contig 19871 bp, 16 predicted proteins | sample 12_taG_FD_92585 | JGI IMG/M metagenome (GOLD analysis project Ga0098047, IMG submission 92585) | Marine viral communities from the Subarctic Pacific Ocean - 12_ETSP_OMZ_AT15267 metaG | ecosystem: Environmental > Aquatic > Marine > Oceanic | place: Subarctic Pacific Ocean | collected 2015-01-16 | reverse complement strand
CTCAGTTCCCGACTGAATCGCAGAAAAAGGGATATAGACCCCTGAATCGCTTGAAAACGCCGTTTTTGGCACGTATATTGGCAGATATGAGCGACAGAATGCCCGAAACGCCCGAGGAACTGGTGAACTGGCTCGTCAGGGCGATGAACCGCGTGAGCAGTGGCAAGCTCGGAGGGGACACGGCCCGCGCGCTCGGCACCCTCGGCCGCGCCGCCCTGTCCGCGATGAAGTATCGCGACGAGCGGTCCCAGGTGGAAGTGACCGCCGAGGCCGACGAGGCCGCGGATAACGCAGACCTTGACCTGGAGGCGCGCCAGGTGCTGGAGGGTTCCGGAAATGGCAAAGCGGCGCGAGCCTAAGCCCGTCCCCGTGGCCCCCGTGGCGTCGATGCGGCAGCAGCTCGGCGTGCCCGACGGTTCCCCGGACTGCCCCGGCTGCCATGGCGGCATAATTCTGCACGGTGAGATGTTCATCCCGTGTCCGCACTGCCAGGAGCCCGCGCTGAATGCGTGCTTGAAGAAACCGCAGTTCGCCAGGTTGGCACAGCGCATGATTGATATGTACCCAACGGAGGATGAGAAAAATGCCCTGCGGAAAAAAAGGATACAAGAAGCCGAAGAAGCGCGCGGCCGCGAAGCGAAAGAAGTAGAGCAGCCCCCCGGAGATAACGGCCACCCTAACCCGCGGAATCCGTTTGGCGCTTGATTTTGATATCGTGCCGAGCAACGCGGCGGCCGGCGGCTCTGACCACAACCTGGTCCTGTCCTCGTGGATGCATCAGACGTTGATGGGATCAGGGCACCGGGCCGTGGTGGAGTGGCTGCTAGATCAGTGGGGCACCATCGTTGCTGTTCACCCTGAGCACCGTGAGCAGATCTTTGGCTGGCTCTGTGGGGGCATCAACGAAGACCAGGAGCCGGTGCTGCATATGGTCTACGTGCGGAACGCGTGGCGCCAGCAGGGTGTTGGGGCCGCGCTGATGAAGAAACTAACGCCGGCCCTCGGCGATAAGCGCGTGTGGCTCACCCACGAGCCGCGGGCCAGTCGAAAACACCCCAAGGCATGGGAGGGACTCGTGTCCAGTTGGGGGCTCGTTTACAATCCATACAAGGTGTTGAAGCTATGACAGATAAGCGAATCAAAACAGTCAAGTGTCGACCCGCTTCGGGAATCGCAGACCTCAACGTACAGCCCGGCCCTGGCCAGATTGTGGAGCAGACCGAGCACGGCATCATGGTGCAGGCGTTTATGCGCCCCCCGGAGTTTATCCCGTGGTCCTCCGTCGCCAAGGTCATCTACGAGCGGTCGGAGATGGACTCGGCAATCATCGAGTGGCAGAACGCCGGCTGGAAGCCCGTTCAGAGCACCGGCTCCCTGGAGCGTGACGGCATCTCGGTGGGATTCCAGGACGCCCTGAAGATGAACCCGCGCCAGTGGGAGCAGGCCGAAAAGAAGAGGCTGGCAGACGAACTGGAGGCCGGAAAGGCTGCGCTGGCCCGGGAGCGCGCGGAACTGGAGGCGGAGCCACCGAAGAAGAAGCGCGGCAGGCCCAAGAAGGTCGTTTAGTCCGCGGTGTCGTGGAGTAGGCAGAGGCGCCTGGACACGGCGCGGGCTATCCTGGCCAGCCTGTGGGCCGAGCAGCGCGCTGCGGTGGCCGACCCGTGCCCGTTCAAGGCGCTGTTTACGACGCGCCGAGCCGGAAAAACATGGACGCCGCTCACCGACTTCGCCGCAGACGGACTGATTCACCCTCGGAGCATGTATTGCCACGTTGCGCTGACGCACAATAACTCAGAGATCATCGCGTGGCCGATTCTGAAAGACCTCGATCGCAGATTTGGGCTCGGGGGCCGTTTCCAGGAGCAAAAGCTGCGCTACACGCTGCCAACGGGGTCCACTATCCAACTCTACGGCGGGGATCGCCCCGGCTGGTCACAGCGGCTCTACGGGACGAAGCTCAAGGGCGCTGCGGTGGACGAGGCGGGGTTTTACTCGGTGGACATCAACGACCTGGTGACCGATGTTTTAAACCCTGCTCTGCTGATGCCCTACGGCAAGCGCGGGACGCTGTATTTGATGAGCATCCCGGGCAAGATGCCCTCGGGGCTGTTCTACGAGCTGACGAACCAGTTCCCGTGGGATGAAACCTACGCCGCGCGCGTCCCGAAGCCCACGAGCCTGTGCCCCACAGCTGGCCGCTGGTCTGTTCACTCGTGGACCACCGAGGCGAACCCCTACATGAGCGAGCAGTTTGTTCAGGAGATGGACGAGTGGCGCGCCGCCGACCCCGACTGCGAAAAAGACCCCCGGTTCCTCCGGAATTACCTAAAAGCCTGGGTCTACGAGCGGGGGGAGCAGGTTTACCTGTTCGATGCCGAGAAAAACACGTTTCCCGGCGAGTTCACGCCGAGGTCTGACGATTCATACGTGCTCGGGGTGGATTTCGGCTGGCATGACGCCACGGCCACGAGCCTGAACGCTTACGGCAGCCGCTCGGCGCTGGTCGAGGTCGAATCTTGGAAGAAACCCGGGGTGCTGCTGGGCGACCTGGCCGACCACATCCGGGGGCTGATGGACCGCTACCCAAGCGGTGACTGGGCGATCGTGGGCGACCCGGCCCACCGCCAGTTGTTCGAGGAGTTTCGCCGGGTGCATGACATCCCGATGATGGAGGGGGAAAAATCCAAGAAGTTCGATCAGATAAAAATCATAAATTCGGCGTTCCGCCAGAGCCAGATCCTGCTGGTGGACCCGAAGACGAGCCCGCACGTCGAGGAAATGCGCAAATTGCGCTGGCACGTGAAGGCCGACGGGTCGAAAACCGAGCAGCAGGGGCAGGCGAACGACTGCTGCGATGCCCACATGCTTGCTTTCCGCCACGCGCGGCACTATTTGAGGGGCGAAGAGGAGCACACCGTACCGACGCCCGATGAGCAGCGGTTGGCCGACAAAAAACGGCTAATTGAGGCTGATATTGACCGAATGATGCGTGATAAACTAAATTCTTGGAACGATTTCTAAGGAGCGCCCCATGAATGGTGATGATGGAATTCTGACTGAAGCAGAAAAACACTGGTGGATCGACGACGAAGAGTCTGAGCCCCACAACGGGATAGCGAATGTACTGATGACGCTGCAAACGGACACGGACAGGCGTCATCAGAAGTTCCGGCGTTACCTCCACATCTACCTGAACAAAAATGTTACGGGGTGGGGCCCAGGCTCCGAAACGGACGACAACGAAGACGGCCTATGGGGCGAGACCCCGTCTGGCGAGCCGTGGAGCTACATCAACCCGATTCGCTCATGTATCGAAACGCTGGCGAGCCGGTACGGGGCGCACAAGATCAAGCCGAAGTTCCTCACCGATACCACGTCGTCTGACGCCGCATCGCTTCGCAAGCAGGCGCAGCTCATCGAAAAGGCGGTGATGGGCGAGTGGAGCGCCGGCCAGGTCTACAAAAACGCCGTCAGCGTGTTCTATGACGCCGCAATCCTGGGCCTGGGGGCCATGGCCGTCTATTCCGAAGATGGCAAGGTGGTCTATGAGCGCGTGTTCCCCGGGGAGCTGGTGGTGGACGAGACGGCGTGCCGCACGACGCCGCCGAGGACGCTGTATCAGGTGCGGGCCGCGCCGGCTGATACGATCGTTGCCCGGTGGCCCGACAAGGAGGAGGAAATCAAGGCCGCGGTGGGCCAGTTTCCCATTGGGGAGGAAGAGCCCGGATACATGAAGGTCACCGACATGGTCCAGGTGATCGAGGCGTGGCACCTCCCGAGCAAGACCGGCGCCGATGATGGGCTGCACGCCGTTGTGATCGACGGCTGCACGCTGCAGACGACCCCATGGAAGCGTGACCACTTTCCGTTTGCGTTTATGCGTTGGGGCGAGCCGGTGTTGGGTTTTTGGCCGCAGGGGCTCGTGGAGTGCGAGGAGCCGCTGCAGTACATGGTGAACAAGACCGAGCGGCGCTTTCAGTCGATGATTCACATGTACTGCGTGAACCGTACCTTCATCCAAAAGGGCACCGTCGACGTCGGAAAAATCAGGAACAACACCGGCGATATCATCGAATACAAGGGCAACGTGCCCCCGCGCACCGACAGCCCCCTGAGCATCCCGGCTGACGCGTTCCGCTACCAGGAGCAGCGATACGAGCGCGTGTTCGAGGAGTCGGGGGTGTCCATGCTCTCGGCTGCCTCGGTGAAGCCCAAGGGTGTAGAGGCCGCCGTGGCCCTCCGCGAGCTTTCCGAGGTGGAGACCGGCCGCCATGCCCTGCTCGGAACCGAATGGGAGGATTTTTTCATGTCCCTGGCCCGGCTGACGGTTGAGGAGCGCAAGGAGATCGGGGGCCGTAGCCGCTACCGGGACTCCGAGGAGGGCGTATATCTTCAGATCGACTGGAAGGCCGCACTGAAGGATTTGGATTTCGAGCTGGAGGTGTTCCCCACGAGCTACCTGCCTCACACCCCGTCGGGGCGCCTGTCCACGGTGATGGAGATGCTAGGGGCGGGATTCTTCGGTCCACCGGACAGTCAGCAGAGCATCGGCAAGGCGATGCAGATTTTGAACTTTCCGGACCTGTCGCAGCTCGTGAGCATCGAGACCGCGGCGCTCGAGGACATCGATTTCCAGGTAGAGTTGATGCTGGACGGCAAGCCGCAGGAGCCCGAGCCGTTCCAGGACTTGCAGCTTGCCCTGGCGCGCGTCACGTCGGCCCTGTTGCGGGCCCGGAGCGATGGTGTGCCCGAGGACCGCCAGGGGCTGCTGCTCGACTACCTCGACGCGGTGCAGGATTTGTTGGAACCTCCGGCGCCACCCGCCCCGGCGCCGATGGGCCCTCCGCCCGAAGAGATGATGATACCGCCCGAGGGGGTGCCCGAGGTGGCTGAGTTGCCGCCGGGTGAGTTGATCGAGGGCACCCTACCCCCGGAGCCACTACCACCCGAGGCACCCATGGTGCTGGAGGAATAGAGGGAGAATAACAGATGGCAGATGAGCTAACCGACGCCACCGATGAACTGGACACCGCTGACGCCCCTGAAGAGGGCGCAGAGCAGCCTGAAGAGGCCGCGGCGCCAGAGGTGGCACCAGAGGTGCCTGATGAGCTGAAGCGTGCCCAGGAGGCGCTTGCGGCACAGGACAGAGATATCGTGGCGCGCACCGCGGCCCTGAATGCACAGCAGCACCACGTGGACGAGTACAACCGCCTGCGTCAGATGGCCTCGTCAGACCCCATGGCGGCTATCAGGGCGCTCGGGGTCGATCCCATGGCCGTGGTGCAGGGGTACGTGGGCAGCGATGAGCCGGATACGCCGGACCCGCACGTGCAGAGGATGGAGCAGGCGTTTCAGCAGAAGTTCCAGGCCCAGGGCGAACAGTTGAAGGCGCTCCAGGATACGCAGACGTTCAACGGCATCCGGAGCATGATTAACGGGAATCGGGAGCAGTTTCCCATCGTCCACAGCCTGGCGCAGAGCAACGACAGTCTGCCGGCGCAGATTAACCAGCAGGCCGAGCTGTACCGCAACGCCGGGCGCGACCCGGACTATGGGGCGATTCTGAGCGAGATTGAGCGGCAGTCGGCGGAGAACATTTTCGGTGGACTTTCGGCGGATCCGGCTATAGCATCTAAGTACGCGGATCGGATTTCGGCCCTAACCGGCCAACCCGGCGCCCAGCAGCCCGCAGTTGAGCAACCGAGCGGGGCCCCGTCCAAGGGCATCACCTCCAGCATGGGGGCAGAGGCCAGGACGGCGGAAAAAAACCTAAGCGACGACGAGCTGGACGCCGAGATGAGGAAAGGGATTTCGGAGCTTCTCCGCGGTAAATAGCTGGCATGGGCTTGTGAAAACAAGCGTACCCATCTGACAGACAAGCTAGACGGTCAGACCTAAGCCTTTCAGCGCAAACTGAACTGAAAAGGATGAAGGCATATGACCGTTACCACACGAGCACTCTTCGACATGCTGAAGAGGCGCTATCCCCCATGGAAGGTGCTGAGCACCGTCGCGAAAGATAACCCCGGCTTCGGCATGGTGGCCAAGGACACCTCCGGTGGTGGTCTCACCATGGACTACGGCGTGGAGTACAGCGTTCCCACGAGGGCAGCGACGTTCGCCACCGCCCAGACGAACTCCAGCAGGACGCGCAACGCGCGCTTCCAGCTCGACTTTGCCGACGACTATGGCGTCGTGCAGATCGAGCAGAAGCTGCTCGAGTCCGGCCGCCGCGGCGAGGATGCGCTGATTTCGGCGCTGACCTCGCAGACCGAGGGCATCCTGACCGCGCTGAAAAACAGCCTCGGCCGCGCGTTCTTCGGAAACGGGTCGAACCAGATCGGCGTGGTTGACGTGACCCTGGCCGCCCCCGTGGCCGGCCCCGTCCTCCAGCTCGAAAGCCTGGATGACGTGGTCCACTTCGACATCGGGCAGACGCTCGTGGTCGCCGCCAGCACCACCGCGGCCCTCCGCGCTGGCACCCTGCTGGTTTCGGGCATTGACGAAATCCTGGGCCGTGTGACGATGACGGGCAACCTGAACGCTGGCATCGCTGCCATCGCTGACGGTGATGTCATCTTCACCCAGGGCGACTACGTGAGCCTGGGCGACCGCCTGGCCTACACCGGCCTGGACGGCTGGATTCCCAACGCCGTCGACTTCGCCGCGACCCCCACTCTGTTCGGGTTCAACCGGAGCGTGAACCGCACCGGCCTGGCCGGCTACGCGTTCAACGACACCACCTACCCCGGCTACAGCGAAGAGGAGGCCGTGCAGCTTCTGGCCCGCTTCATCGGCCGCGGCGGTGGAACCCTGAACTGCGCCTTCATGAGCCACGAGCGGCTGACCCGTCTGGTCAACGCGGTGGGCTCCAAGGAGGAGTTCGTCAAGACCGTGCCCGTCAAGAACATGCCGAAGTCTGAGGCCGAACTCGGTTACGACGGTATCCGCATCCGCACCCCCTCGGGGCTCGTGGAGTGCTACGCCGACCGCAACTGCCCCAACGGCACCATCTACGCTGGCGACATTGCTCAGCTCAAGATGATCTCCATCGGCCAGTGCCCGCACTGGATCACCGACCCGGGCGGCGGCTCCACCGGCCGCACCATGGAGAGCGCAGCGGCGCAGGAGATGCGCCTCACCGCGTGGCCACAGCTCGCGATTCGACGCCCCCGCTCGTGGGGCCGGTTCGACTGGGCTTAATCCCTGGACTGCGCCCCCTGCCTGATGGCGGGGGGCGCGCATTAGGAGAGCACCATGGGATTTAAATACCATGACGTGAGAAACCAGGTTCCGGGATATACCCAGCTATCCGGTACGGTCACCACCGGCGCCCTCGGGGCGTCCACCACGCTGGCGATCAACGGCGTGGTTTCGTGGACCAGGATCAGCGTGGGCCGGTTTCAGATCGTGCTGGATAACGACTATGTGTCGCTGCTGAACGTGCAGCTGGCCGCGGAAGACACTGCTGAGCAGGGGTTCCGCTTCCAGATTCACTCCGAGGCGGTGACCACGGCGCTGGCCGGCACCATCGACCTGCAGTTTTACGACTACAACTCGCCGGGGAATCTGATCGACCCGGACGGCACCATCCTTCACCTCACGATTGAGTTGCAGGCCAACGACATCGGCTAGCTGGAGGTAGACATATGTCCCGCACGCGTACCCTGGCGAACCTGCGTACTGAGGTACGCGAGCGAGCCGATGTTGATTCCAACTACATTGAGGATGCCCAACTAGACCGGCTCATCAATGCCCAACTGGCCCGCCTCTATCGGGTGCTGGTCCAAGTCAACAAAGATTTCTATTTCGAGGAGGATGATTCCCTTGCGGTCACGTCTGGCAACCCGGCGGTTGCCCTGCCGGCTGACTGCTGGCGCGTTCTCGGCGTGGACGTCCAGTATCAGGGCCAGTGGTATCAGCTCTATAAATACAACCGCTCGGAGCGCAACCGCTACCAGGACGTAAACACCGTCGTTGGCACACGCTACCGTATCCGCGGCGGCGCCCTCATCCTGGCGCCTACTCCGGGATGGACGGGCACGCTGCGAGTGCAATACATCCCGGCGCCCCCTGTGCTGGTAAACGGCGGCGACACGTGGGACGGGTTCGCCGGCTACGAAGAGTTCGCCGTGGTCAACTCGGTTATCAGCCTCAAGAACAAGCAGGAGGAGGATGTAACCGCCGAGATGGTCGACCGTGACGCGCTGTTTTCTGACATCATGGCCACCGCTGAAAACGACGACGCAGAGCCTAACCGGGTGCGCGACGTGGAGCGCGAGGTTTATCAGGCGCGCTGGGGAACCTGATGCCTTCCCGTGACGTTCGCCCTGTAGCGACCTCGATGCCCGAGGTACGTGAAGCCGTTGATGCCATCAAAGAGGCCATTGACGAGCTGCGGGAAATTCCTCTGCTTTCCTACGAGGTGATGGACGCAGACCTCGCGGTGGGCTCTAACCGGGTCCAGCATGGTCTCGCGCGCACTCCCCAGGGGTGGCTGATTGCCGACCGCGATTCGGTGGCCACGCTGTACCGCACGGCATGGACGACGCGAGATATCACGCTGCAGGCTTCCGCGGCGATCACCGTCAGGATTCTGGTGTTTTAATGGCAGGCTTGCGAAAGATGGCGATCCCCCTGACGTTCCAGACGGGCGTTGACACGGGGTCAGACCCGAAGGTCACCGGGCAGACGCTGCTCAAGGCGGAAGACGCCGTGTTCCCTCGCAAGGGGGCGGTAGGAAAGCGCCGGGGCACGCGCTCGCTTGCTGGAACGCACGCCGAGCAGCACATGGCCACCTATAAAGACCGGCCGGTGGCCTTCGAACACGAGCTGCTCGTGGAGGATGGCGCGGACATCACCAGCGGCGCGTTTTCCTCCGTGGACACAATGAGCCTGTGGGACGTGTCGCTGAATCGCACGCAGACCCCCGAGGGTGAGCAACGGTTCAACGCCGAGGTGCTGGAGGTGGGTCTGGTCCGCACGTGGGCTTATGCCGTTCATGAGCCCGTGGGCGGCACCTATGACATCCACATCGAAACGTTTGAGCGGTACAACGGGCGCCCCCTGGCCAACACATCCATCAGCACCCCATCAGGGGGGAATAACCCGCAATGCCGGCTCGTGAACTTGAATGGTGCCCTGTACTATCTGTATGTGAGCATCAGCCGTATTTGGCTTGGTTCTGTCAACGTGACCACGGGCGCGATCGCCGGTGCCGTGGATACCGGCGTCCTGCTGTTTTCCAATAACCAGCAGTTCGACGCGGTAGCGGTGTCAACCACCCACATCATGGCGTGCGGCCGGGACAGCACAGGGAACAATCTGAGGGTGGCCAGCCTGGACATCGGCGGCGCGTCGTATGCCGGCGTGAACTTCGCGGCGGTTGACGTTGACGCGGTGGGGATCTGGCAGCGGCAGACAGACGAGGCGGTGATTTGCTACTTCCTCGGAACCGGTCGAGACCTCCGGTTCATCGCGTATGACATCTCCCTGGCCGCCCCCACGGTGGCTGACACGCGCTTGCGGCTCCTGCCGGCCAACACCGTGGCTTACAACATCACCGGAATCAACGCCACGCCGGACACGGCGCAGGTGTTCTACACCCAGGACGAAACGGTTCACAGCCTGGTCCTCGTGGAGCCCCGGGTGTACCGAGCAGAGCTGAACCTGCCGGGCCCCGCGGTCACGTCTGACGCTGTTATCTGCAACAAAGCCGTGGTGGCGAGCAAGCCGCTGGACGATACCGCCGACTCGGGCGACGTGTTCCTGTGGATCACGTATGAAACGCAGAGTTATGCATACCTCCTCGACGGGGCCGGGAACCACCGGGGGAAGGCGTTCCCGGCGCTGGCCGAGGGCTCCAACGCGGCTGAGCCCGTGGCCACCTGGTTTATCGCCACCATGGATAGCGCATCGACGGCCCTTCGCTACAAGCCCACGGTGGGAGACACCAGGGCGCCGGCCATGGTGACCATCGCCAGGCCGGCAAACGGGGTGCTGACCCTCGAGGCTCAAGACCAGCTGCAGATTCCCACGTCTCTCCCTGTGCAGTTCGACGGCGAGAGCATCACCGAGCTGGGGTTCCTCCACGTTCCTGACGTGGTATCAGGCGCCGCGGCTGGTGGCGGGAACCTGTCGGCCGGTGACTATCTGGGGATCGTGGTCTACGAGGACCGCGACACGGGCAACCGCCTGCACCAGAGCAGCCCGAGCCTTCCCAGTGCCACGGTCACGTCTGGCGCCACGGGCACGATCACGTGGACCATCCCATTCCTGACGCACACCTTACGGGAAAATGTGACGGTCACGCTGTGGCGCACCAACGCCGGCGGTTCGACGTATTACCGTCATCCCAGCGTAAATGAGCCCAACAACACCGCCCTGGACCAGTTCACATTTGATGACGGCTCCGTGGCCGCAGATGACGACCTGTCAGCCGAGGCGCGCCTGTACACCGATGGGAACGTACTGGCGAACACGCAGCCCCCCTCGGGGCATGTGCAAGGGGAACACCAGGGGCGGCTCTTCATCGTGGACAACGAGAGCCCCGAAACGCGGGTGAGGTATAGCAAGCCTTACGCCGAGGGGATCGGGGTTGAGCACGCAGATTTGCTCTACCTCGACGCGCCCCCCGAGGGCGGGGATATCACCGCGATCCACTCGTTCATGGGGCGCCTGCTCGTGTTCAAGGCAGACCGCGTCTATGCCTACGGCGGAAAGGGGTTCACGAACACGCTGCTGGGCGCCGGCTACGGCGATCCGTACCTGATTTCCGAGGCGGTAGGCTGTACCAAGCAAAAAACAATGGTCTTGATCCCCGGCGGCCTGATGTTTCAGGGCGCAGCCCGCCTCTGGCTCATCGACAAGGGGTTCCGCGTCCAGTCCATCGGGGACGCTGTGCGGTACTGGACCGACCCCATCACCCGCCGCCCCAGCGGGGCCCTGGACTTGCGCGCTGCGGTGAAGCTCCCTGAGTTGTCAATCGTGGTCTACGTGACCGATGATATGGCCCTGGTCTACAACTATCTGTACGGCCAGTGGGCGACGTGGACGGGGCACGTTGCCACCGACGCCACCGAGGCTGCCGACCACCTGTTTTTTAAGGCGCCCAGCGACGACACGATTCGAATCCGCGACGTGGCCACCTTCCTTGACGGTGCCACGCCGGTAACCCTCACGGTGGAGACCGGATGGTTATCCTTCGCGGGGCTGCTCGGTTACAAGCGGGTATATCGGGCCATGTTCGGGGGCCAAAACATCACATCCCACACGCTTCGGATTCGGATCATGTACGACCTGGAGCCTGAGTGGATAGACGACCTCACTTTTGACAGTTCCACGCTGACCCGCTTCGGCTCTGAGGCCCACATGGGCGACGGGCTGTCGTCCTACGAGGGCATGGGATACCAGGTGGGAGCGAACCCGAGCCGTCAGAAGTGTACGTCGATCCGCTTCCAGTTCTCAGATGATGACCAAACCGGGAGCAATGAGAGCTATGATCTGACGGCGCTCACTTTCGAGGTGGGTATCAAGAGTGGTACAGTAGTAAGACGCGGCAGCCGACGGAAGGCCAGCCCGTAGGAGATACGATGGCACTAAAAGACGCAGACCTGCTCAACCCGCAGTATGGGAGCACCTCCGACGGGCTTCCGTATGTGGGTTCCGCTGACTGGTATACCGGCCAGACCGCAGGGCGCCAGCCGTTGCCGAAGTACTCCATGGGCGCGCCTACTCAGTGGCAGGGCTACGGCGCAGGCGTCGGGCGCGATGTTTACGGCCAGCAGCCTTGGAGCAAGGTGGACTACGGCGCGCACGAAGAGGCGGCCTTGGACGCGCTCCAGCAGCTCGCCACCGGGCAGAAATCCTACGCCCTGGAGGAGGCAGAGCGCCGCTCTGCCGCGGCTCAGGCCGGCATCGGCAGTCAGGCCCTATCGGCCCAGCGCGGCATGTACAACCCGGCCCTGGCACGCCAGGCGCAACGGTCGCAGTCACAGGCCGGGCAGCAGATTGGCACCCTCGGAAAGCTCGCAGCGGAGCGTGAGCGGCAGGCTGCGTCACAGGCCCTCATGGGCGCTGGATCGTCGGCGCTGTCTCGCAGGCAGGCCCTGCAGCGGATTCAGGCTGGGTACGCCGGCATGGGGCTGGATGAGCGTTACAGGCAGGCCCAGGCGAGGGAACAAAAGCTCGGGCTCGATATCCGAAAGGGTGCGGCGGCCCGCGCAGCAGACCACGCTGACACGCAGGAGAAAAGAAAAATAATCGAGGGGACGGGTAAGGCAGCAATGGGGGCCCTGATGACCATGGCGGGGGGCGGAGGTTGATATGACCATTTTTAGTGACCGCCCCGGAGACCTGTTCAAGAAAACCCCGGATGCTCCGTACCGCATCGAGTCGGGTATGTCCCCGTGGGCTGAAAAGCAGCGCGGCCAGTTGTACGCCGAGAGCAAAAAGCCCATGGGCTACCAGGACACGGCGCTGGGCGAACTGGCGCGCACCGCCACGGCCGCGGGCCCGTCCATCGCTGGCCGAGAGGCTGACGTGGCGAGCGAGCGTGGGCTGCAGCGTGTATCAGGCCAAATCGGCACGGCAGGCGGCACGGCCCAGGCCGCGCGCGGCGGGCTGCTAGCTGCTGGCAAGGGTGGCACCCAGATAGCAGGCCCTGCCATGGCCGCAGCGGCCAGTGAGCGGCTCGGAAAGCTCGGCGCATATGCCGGGGGCGCCGGGCAGGCAATCGGCGGCAGGACGGCCCTGGAGCAGATTGCGCAGGGGTACGGGCAGATGGGACAGTTGGATAAGTTCCGGGCCCAGCAGATGGCACACCGCGAGCAAGAGCGCGCATTCCAGCGGCAGTTGAACGCATACGCGATGGACCAGCAGCAGTACCAGGACACCATGAACACCGTGCTCGGCGGCATGGGGAGCGCCGCGAGCCTGGCTCAGATGTACGGTGGATACAGTAACCCGCCGCCCAAGGGCGGAAACTACCGATACGAAGCGTCGGAAGGTACCGGCAGTGGCGGCGCGGTGGAAACCGGGGCGAGCCTTGGCAGCGAGTATTTCTAGGAGAACATCATGAGCGGGTTTCTTGGAATCGACCACGAGAAGTTAGCCAAGGAAACTGGCAGCCTTCCCACTCCAGAGGAGGCAGCCGCTGCGCGGAAGTCGTTGGTTGACACCGCCCTCGGAGTCCTCAGCCAGCGCCGCAACCCTCTGGCGTTCATGGCTGGGCCGTTTGCGGTCGGCCCGACTCTCCTTGATGAGGGCGCGGCCCTTGCGGGCGTGGATCCAGCAACCCATCTGTCGGAGAAGCCGAAGCCGTATAGCCCGGGCGCGTTTACCCCCAAGGACTTCACGGGAGGCACAGCGGCCGGCGGTGGACTGTCCGCGTTGGCGGCTGGACCTGCGCAGGCCACAAATCCACTGCTGGCGGCCGTACAAAAAGACCCGAGCCTTTTGGGCAAGATGGTGTCAGCGGGATCGACTTCATCCTACAGCCGGACATACCAGCCGGGGCTGAAGAAGGAAGCGGCCCTCTACCAAAAGGGCATCGAGCGCACGGCGTCGGCCCAAAAGGACGCCATAAGGTCAGGGGCTGAGGCGCAGCGCCTCGGGCTTGCCCAAAAGCAGACCGCCATGAATCTGCGGCAGGCCGAGCTGGACTTTGCGGAGGGTGAACGGGAGAAGATGGCCGCTGAACAGCAGGCTGGCGTGGAGGAATTCAACGCGAAGATGACCGCCATGCGCGAGGAGATCTCCGCAGCAAAAGACCTCGACGCATCTCGGTGGTTCAGCAGCCGGTCAGTGGGGCAAAAAATAGCCCTCGGTCTGTCTGCTGCGCTCCAGGGATTTATCCAGGGCTACCGCGGCCAGCAGGGTCCGAATCCTGTGCTGCAGATGATGGAGCGCGCCATTGACCGCGACCTGAAGGTGCAAGAGCGCAACTATGACCGCAAGCGCGGCGAACTGAAAGACACGCAGGGCGCATATGCCATCTTCCGCCAGCAGGGCATGGACAAAGAGCAGGCCATGGCTCAGACGAAGATCGGCATCCTGGAGCGGTACAAGTCTCGCTTCGAGAACATCGCGGACAAGACGCAAAGCGCCCTCATCAAGGCCAACGCAGAACTGGCGGCCGCAGGCGCTGACAAGCAAGTCGCCGCGGAGAAGTTCAACGCCGCGAAGGCCGCACTGCCCCGCGTGTCCAGTTCGGGCACCAGCCGGCGTGTTCCCCTGGCTCAGATACTCAAGGGGCAGCTTGCCCAGAAGAAGCCGCTGAAGGCCCCCACTCCTGAAATACGGAAGATGTCAGCGGGGGCGAACGCTGCGCGAAGAGACCTCATCGGGTTGCTCAACTCGTACAACAAAATCTCCGTGCGCCCGGGGTTTACCGGGTGGGCCGGCGGGGCCGGGGATGCGGTGAACGAACAGAGGAAACTTGTCCTCGACAAGGTGGCGGCCGGAATGGGCATGGCGTCTGCCACGCAGCTCAAGATGATAAAGAACGCACTCGGTACAAAGTGGTCGAGCAAAAAAGACATGGTTACGAGGATTCGCAACGTCCTCCACGTCGTTGACGCGGTGCAGGAGGAGGGGCTTGCCGCCGAGGCGCCGTACACCAACGTCAAGCCGCTGGCCACAAGGGCTCTCGCATCGCAAAAGTTGACCCGTCATGCACTGCCTGGCAAGGGCCACTAAGTGGCGCCTGTTCTCACTCAAGAGGGCCAGGGATTCCTGGTCCACCCGTGGACTGGTGAAGTCAAGTCAGTCCCGGAGGGGGACGTGCCCAACGCCCTGGCGGCTGGCCTGGTTCCTGCGACTGCCGAGCAGGCCGCAAAGTTCAAGACGGGCGAGCACTACGGAACGGCAGGAATGCAGGCCCTTGCCGGGCTTGCGGGGGTGGCCCGAGGTGCGACGTTCGGAGGATCTGACATCGCCCTCCGTGGAGTTGTCCATCCGGAGAGCATGAGGCAGGCCCGCGAGGCTCACCCGATCACAAGCGGAGTGGCTGAGGCTGGCGGCTCCATCGGTTCGTTTATCATCCCCGGCGCGCCCGGGGCCCACGTTGCCAGACTCGGGGCCCGGGCAGGCGCCAAGGCTGGACATCTTGCCGCGCGAATTCCAGGGAAGACGGGGGAGATAGCAGCCCGCGCCGCTCAGCCCATGGTCAGGGAAGGGGTAACGGGCGCCGCGCTCAGCACTGGCGCCGCTGTTTCGGACGTTGTCCTTGAGCAGATGGAAGGCGAGGAGGCCGCGCGCCGGCTGGCAACTGGCTTTTCCCATGGTGCGGCTTTCGGCGCGGGCCTGGGGGTGCTGGCGTTCGGTGGGGGTGTTGCGAAGCGGGCTGTTGAGCGCCGTTTTGATTCAGGAATAGGGAAAATTAAGAGACTTCGGGAGGATCGGTCTGTTATAGGCGCAGAGATCGATGCCCTCAAGGCTTCTGTACCCAAGGGCGCTCCGGCACCGGCATCTGTAGAAAGTAGGCTGATCCAGCTAGAGGATAGTCTTTCAGGGGTGACGGCAAGTCTAGATCAGGCACAAAGTGAGCTTTTGGGTAGGGTTGCGACCCGTGCTGTGGCCGCCGGCCTGGCAGTCGCACTGGACGCGGGCGTGACAGGTGGCGTCCTGGGGACCATCGTGGCACCTCGGGCACTTGCCGCTGTAAAAAACATGGTCCTCCCCGCTGCTCAGCGCGCGGGCGGGCGCGTGGCCCACGGCGTGGGCGGGGTGCTTGAGAAGGGCACACCATGGGTATCGCGCGCCCGGGATGCATGGAAGACACTACGAGGCATCCCCATCGTAGGCGAAGCGGCCGAGGCAGCTGGCCAGGCTGCAATAAGGAGGGCGCCCGGGGCCGTAGCCGGCGCGGCTCGAACTGCTGCAAAAAAAGTTCCCGGGGCATCGGCAGTGCTTGAGCAGGCAGCAGTTGCCGCGGAATCAGTGGGGAGGAGGGCCGCCTCGGGGGCCTCGGAGGCGGTGGGAAGAGGCGCGGAGGTGCTAGACGCTGCCACGGGCGCGGCCCTAACGGGAACGGGGAGGGCTGCACTTCAGGGGTATATGTCCGGTGGCGTGACAGGGGCGCTCACGGCCGGGGTAGCCTATGAATCAAAACACCGCCTCATGCACCTTGGAGACCTCGCGGTACAAAAGATTGTCCCCGCTGCCAAGGTGGCTGCCCTCGATAACCTCAGCAACAGGGATTGGGAGCAGGTTGCTGAGGAAGTACCCCACATGGACACGGGTGGCCTGCAGGCCCTGATCGCCATGCAAACGCCGGATGGAACCCCTGACCATCTACAGAATGCGATGACGAACCAGATCTTGAAAAGCATCGGCTACCTCAAAGAGGAGGCACCGAAGCGCCAGGAATCGGACATACCGAGCGGAGCAGAGCCCAGGCCCAGTTCTCAAGAACAGAGAGAGTTCGTTGAGAAGGTAAAAGCCGTGTTTCTTCCTGACAGTCTGATGAGCGCGTTTATCGCTGGCAACACCCCCGCCATCGCTGCCGGCGTAAAAACCTGGCAGGCCGTTTACCCCGAGGCCCTCGAGCAGCTCCGCGCCGTGATGCAGGCCAGCGTTGACGAGGCGACAGCCAAGGGGCACCGGTACAGTCGGCGCGAGGCACACAAGATCGCCTTGGTGACCGGAGACCGCGGCCCCCGCATGTATGACGCCCAGCGCGTGGCGATGCTTCAGGCCCAGTACCAGGGTCAGAAACAGCGCGGGCCGAAGCCGCGGGCCAAGCAAATGAGCGGGCTTGACTCCGCCGTGGCGACCCCCACCCAAAGAGCGTTGACCTGATACGGCGTCTCTGTGTACGCTTGCTCGCAGGGACTGACACCACTTATCCAGCTACCGCGGCCGCACCGCTGTCAGTCCCCCCTCAATGACGGAGGGCGCCGCGGTGGCTGGTCTTTGTGAGGGGATCACATGAGCTTGCCACCCGGCATGCGGCCAGTAGAGCAGATATCCTGCCGGTATCGCATCCACGAACGAGACGGGCTTCGGCCCATAAACGTTGTTACTCCCACCCTGGCCCCCGGCGGCCCAGAAACTCAGGCGCGCCTGCTGGTCAAGGGGCTCAACAGTCTCGGCTACAGAGCGGCGCTGCACTCGTGCGAGGACGGGGTGCCCGACGTGTCCCACGGCGAGATCACGATATGGTGGGGCGACGTCCCGTGGGAGGAGAAGCCGCCGGGGTCTGTCTGGGTTCGCCGTAACCCGTCGCACGACGAGCCGCCGGCTGAGATGGTGGACCGTATGCTGGACGTTCGCCAGGTGTGGAACGGCGTGGACCCGGCTGATTGGTCTGGCTTCGGCGACCGCCCGCCGGGCCCGGCGCTGTCGTCTGACCACCCGTTGCGACTGGGGTACATCGGGCGCTATGCGGCGGAAAAGCGGCCCATGCTCGCCCTGCGAGCTGCACACCGGTACGGGCACCCGCTATACATGTTTGGCGCCGGCCCCCTGCGTGACAGCGTTTTCAAAGCAGCGGAGGCCACGGGTGCCAACGCGGAGATTCACGGGTGGACGACGCCGCAAGCCGCACTTCGGGGGGTCGATGTCCTCGTCATCCCGTCCGAGCACGAGGGCTGCCCGTCCGTGGCAATCGAAGCCATGCTTGCTGGCGTGCCCGTCGTTCACATGGGCCAGGGGTGCCTATCCGAGATGTGCCCCGACGGGGTGCGCGGGATAGAGGCCCGGGATGGTGATTGTCCGGCGAAACTCCTCGGGCTGCTTCGCCAGCTCGACGCCGGCCAGGCCGAGGAGAGCTTGGGCGAAGCCGTCGAGCGGCTCCACCGGGACCGCTGGCTGTGGGACAGCATCCGGAGCAACGCGAGGGTTTACGCCCTGGCCCACCTCACCGCCGATGCCATGGCCAAACGATACGCGAGGGTCATTGACGAGATGAGGGCGCCGCGCGCCCGCGTCCCCCGGGACAAAGCGCGCCTGCTGTGCCTGGCAGACCAGCCGGGGTGGGCGTTCGACAACGGCCACCGCGACGGCGAGCAGTATATGGCCGACGAGTTCGATCACACCCACTTTCTCGTGCGAGACCACAACGCCGGCAAGCCGATGCCCGACTTCAGCGAATTCGACCTGGTGTTCTGCCCATATGTGGCCTGGAACTTCATGGCCGAGCTGCCCATGGGGCGCACCGTGGGCGCTCTTCGCTCACGCTGGTGGCCCGGGCGAAGCGGGCTGCCGCCTGGTGACGCCCAGACGTACCTGGCGAACAAGTTTCGCGCGTTTCAGGTGGTGAACCAGGGCGCCTATGCCGAGCTGGTGGGGTCCGTGCCCAACCTGTTCAAGCTGGCAAATCCCGTGAACATGCGCCGCTTCCCCGAGCCCACGAGGGTCAAAGACGTGGTGGCCTGCTGGGCCGGGAACGGCGGCCGCAAGGTGGGGGACGACGACCTGAAGGGGCTCCACAGCAGGGTGATCCCAGCGGTGCGGAAGACCCGCACGCCGATTGTGTACGCGGAGTTTCACACCCGGCGCCTGGCGCCCGAGGAGATGCCGGGACTGTACCAGCGCGCCTCGGTCCTGGTCCACGCCAGCAGCGAAGAGGGGCACTGTAAGGTGCTGACTGAGGCGATGGCCTCGGGCCTGGCAGTGATCACCACCGAAACGGGCACCGTGCCCGAGATGGTGGAGCAGCAGCGCCGGTACTACGGAGACACGGGAATCATGGTGGTTCGGCGCAGCGTTGACGCCATCGCCGAGGCTCTGGTGAAACTGCAGCGCCAGCCGTCGAGGCTGGCTCACATGGGCCGGCTTAACAGGATGCTTGTGCAGGAGTTCTGGAGCTGGGATGTGTGGCACGAGCGGTATCGCGAGTTCCTGCGGAGGGGGTTGTAACATGGTTATTTTGGAGGTTAACGACTGTAGAAAATGCCCATTCAGGTCAAGGCGCATTGACGAAGATGAGTGCAACCTGGGCGCCGAATACATACACCTTCCGAACGGCAAATTACCTCCAGATTGTGTGCTAAAAGGGCAGGCTGTACAGGTGGCGGCCCCATGAAAATCCTATTCGCCTACCGCGGCAAACCGAGCCCCGCCTACATCCCCGACACCACCCCCGAGCAGGCAATAAAACTGCTCGCCACAACCCACATGAGCGCCGTTAACGGGTTGCTGGTGCCGTACTACCTCCAGCAGCTCGGCCACGACGTGACGTTCCTCACCGACCGCGAGCCGGAACCGTGGTGGTTCCCTCAAGTCCACGTGGGTGACGCCGACCCGGCCGACTTCGACTGCCTGTATCTCTGGAAGCTCCACGCGGTGAGGGATTGGCTGGAACAGTACCCCCATCTTATCAAGCAGAAGTGGCGCCACGTGGCGGCCTGGTTCGACTTCCCCGGGGTGCGGGGGCACGTTCGCGGCGCCCACATGATCGACTCGTTCGCCTGGGGGACGGACGTAATCGGGGGCGTGGAGGCGCCCACGTTCCCCCGCGCGAAACACTGCGTTGTGGAGCACGCCACCGTGTTCACCGAGCCGCCCGAGATGGGGGAAACGGAGCCGTGTGGGCTGTTCGCCGGCCGGTTGCCCGTGCCCTATCTGCGCGCCCTGGAAGCCGCGGCGGCCGTGGTGCCGATGAAGGTCTACGCCCTGTGGGTGGCCGGGGAGCCTGACCGCGTCCTGCTGCGCCCGGGGCAGTATGACGGCGCGGAATTGGCCCTGGCTCGGCGCCTGATGCCGGATAACGTGACCCTGCACCCGGGGGCTAACATGCTGGAGGTGGCGCGCGAGGCCAGCGCGGCAAGTTTCGGGCTCGTGCCGAGCACCCAGCCACCGGGGAAAAAGCAACTGCTGTCAGCGTGCAAGGCTTGGGATTATTGGGCGATGGGGTTACCGGTGGTGAT
>Ga0098047_10000312_pt1 | contig 19884 bp, 39 predicted proteins | sample 12_taG_FD_92585 | JGI IMG/M metagenome (GOLD analysis project Ga0098047, IMG submission 92585) | Marine viral communities from the Subarctic Pacific Ocean - 12_ETSP_OMZ_AT15267 metaG | ecosystem: Environmental > Aquatic > Marine > Oceanic | place: Subarctic Pacific Ocean | collected 2015-01-16 | reverse complement strand
CATCTATGCAGAAGTGGCTCAAAGATGTCTATGACGTAGATATCCCGGAAGAAAAAAGTGAAGAGGAGATTGAGGATGAAAAAACACGCGAATGATATGACGTTTGCCGGGAAGAGAAAGCCCTTCAAAAAGGATAGAGATTTTCTTGTTGTTTGTGATTATGAGTATTGGTGTCAAGGCTGGGACTGGGCCAGACAACAACTTATTCTTGTGAGAGCAAAAAGCTTTGAAGAGGCTTGTGAAAAAATTAAAGCAACAGACAAGTATAGAAATGCTTGTGATTTTGAGAATAGGACCATAGAATAGAAGAATAGAAGAACAACGAAAGGATGAAGAAATGAGTGTAATCAAAAAGCTTGAATCAGTTGGTATTAATGTGACCCCCTATAAGAGAGGTCCTTTAGGAAAGAATCCTTTTAGCCTTTCTGTAGATAACGATAAAATTCGCATTTGGGAAGGAGGTGCCGACATTGTTGTTCGCACAAACAGGCGTAAAAAGCAGTGTCTTTTGACTGTTACGGAAAAATCCAGAACAGTTAAAGAAAAAACTAGAATTGTTCGTACTGCCAATGAGAAGGCCGAAGGCAACAAGTTCAAGCCGGGTAGAACTTTTTCTACATACGAGGAAGCTGCAAAATATAGCGAAACTCCTTACAAGCCAACACGCAGCAATTGTAGAATCTTCGTACCTAATTCAAGATTTTCTCAAAAGTTCCTGTCTGCACAGACGGCTCGGGATTCTATATATCGCCACCGTACAATAGTATTTAATTTTGAACTAAAACAGAATGCAGGAAAAACAACCTCGACATTCTTGGTAGGTTTTGATGAGTCAGCTTCTGCGAAGCCGTTTATTTGCTTGTTAAAAGATAATGTTGACACTTTTGAGGATGCTTATAAAAGTCTGTTACCAGTTGATGTTAAATTACATCCCAAACATAAAAGACAGGGAGAATGGTTTTTGAATCCCGTCCATGACAAGCTGGAATATGAGTTGCTAAAGTACAGTGCTCTTAATCACAAAGAACTTTGTACTATGCGACTTAATGGTGCAATGAGAAACGGTAGTTGGAGCGGATGGAGCAAAGTCAACATTTCTTCTCATGAAGGTACGTGTGTTAATTATGAAGGTAAACTATATGCCATTGGAGAAGTCAAAGATGTTAGAAAAGGACGACACGAGCCTGTTTACTTGGATAGTTTTCATGAAGTTATCAGGAACAATGAGGCTGTAGAGCCAGAACGCAATGTTAGGAATTGGGATTAATGAAAATTATTTTTCTTGATGTAGATGGCGTTCTCAATAACGTAAATGATGGAACTTTTAACGATCCGTCATATGCTATTAGTGAAGAGAACTTTAACAATTTTCTTCTTGATGATGATGGATACTCTGAAGAAGTTGAGGAATGGGAGCGATCTAACTCTAATGTTCATATAGAGTTCAAGAAACTGATTGTTCACGGCGGCATGAGAACTCATTTTGTTTTTGATACTTGGTGCGACAAAATTGATTATGAATGATACAGAACACAAACAAAAACCGGTAGTATTTCATAGGCCAGTTGCCTTTTGGGCAGATGAAAAAATAGTGCCATTACTTCACTGGATGAACAAAATGCCCGGCATAGAAACGTATTATAGCTGTCAAGGTTCAGACCCAACTGCTAATACACATGGAAGTATGCCTTATGTCATGTTTACCTGTGATAGCATGGGGTCGTTAAATTGCATGTCTTCCATATTGAGCTTATTCGGCAAACAGGAAGATATAACACTTGAAATTAGTTACCATTATCTATGGAATCCCACTCGTATCGTTATGAGATTTAAAGATGTAACAACGATTACGGAATTTATGAAATATGCACTAGACATTGACACAACAAATTTAGGCATTGTTCCAGTTGATTACTCTGTATTTACACAAACCGTTGCAAGAAAAATAGTTAAGAAGAAAAAGACTGCTAAGAAGAAAGCCAAGAAAAAAACCGTTAAGAAGAAAAAGAAAAAGCCATGAATATATTTGTAGACTTTGATGAAACAATATGCCCAGACTATACAGCAAAGACAGAGCCGCTGGAAAATGCTGTAGAGACTATTAACGCTTTATATGAAGCTGGTAACACTATTAAGATTTGGTCTTGTAGAACTGGACCCGCTGGCGAAGGATGGCAAGGCAAAACTGTGCTACAACATATTGATATTATGCGAGCTTATCTGGATAGGTGGGGAGTTAAGTATCATGATTTTGTTTTTAACAAACCCAACTGTGATGTATTTATTGATGATAGGTCACACAATCCAAAAGAGGTTGGATGGGAAGCTATTGGTAAAAAGTTGCTGGAATAGTTGACTATGCACACATGCTAATATATAATAGCGTATGGATACCAGAGAATTATTACAAACATTAGATTGCACTGTGACGGCACAAAGATTCCATGCTGTGCCGCAGCCTCATATTAACCCTAAAATAGAAATTAATTGGATGGAACGCCTTGAGCTAAAGAATAAGTTTTTAAAGGACGGAATTCGTAATCTGATTTTATTGAGTCTACTTTCGGTCGTGCTGATCATTGTGCCATTTTATATGGCGAATGCATCGCTGGGCAAATCAGTGCTACTGGGTATGACTCCAATGTTTTTATTGGTTTTGTCTTGGATTGTGCCATTCGTTAAATTTTGGGATAAAAGAATGTTCAGGCTGCTACCGGCATACGTGGTTCCTGTGAGAATCGCATTGGTGATTGGCTACGTGGCCTTGATTATTAATAGTGTTGAGGATATAAGCAGAATGGCCTTGGTGAGCAGTATGATGTTTCACTGGATTCTTTATTCTCCTGTAGAAATTGGACTTATGTACAAGATGCCAAGAGTTATGCATAACCCTCCAGAAGACGAGCCTTCCAATGTTATGTGAACTTTGTGAATGTGAAGAAGAACACAATTTTCACCATTTGATTCCGCGAAAGAACCACAAAAACAAGTGGTTCCAAAAGAGATACACTCAGGTTGAAATGAATGTGGGTTTAAATGTATGTCGCTCGTGTCACAAGACAATTCATTTAATGGTTCCGTGTGAAAAAGAGCTAGGTCGTGTATATAATACCAAAGAGAAGCTACAGGTTCACCCTGAAATAGAGAAATATTTAAAGTGGAAAAAGAAGAGATACAACCAAAAGAATACCAGATGAAATGAAATTAACCAGAATAGAACAACCAGAGGATGATTATGATTGGCACGAAACCACAGAGGAATTGCCAGATCAGGGTCGCCTTCTGGATACGCTCAACGAGTCAGGCGTTCCATTGCGTTTGATGTACAAAAGAAAGCGTTGGTATTTGCCAGATGGCAGAAATTGGATAAATATTGTACCCAAATTCTGGAAGTATGTGAAGCTGTGATAATGAGATAATTCCCAGATTTGACAAATTCTCTTTCCGAGTATATAATAAGACAAGTAGTAAAAGAGGGAGAAATAATGGGAATTAAAAAGAAGTTTTATGTAGGTGATGAAGTCACAGTAACAAATCCCAATCCAAAGAGATGCAGATTCAGAAATTTAAATGGAAAAGTAACAGATGTCAAATGGCTGTCCAAGTACAAGGTCTATAAGTACATCGTGGATTTTAAAGTTACTACATCGGGAAGCTTTTTCAAAAATGAAATAGATTTTCTATTAAGCAGAGAATATGACAGAGAATATTAAAATCTACGCCCATCGAGGATACCATAGGAATTGTCCAGAAAATACAATGGAATCGTTCTATGCTGCTCAAGAAATTGGCTGTGTAGGTGTAGAAACAGATGTCACTGTAGACGTTAACGGGGTTCCCATTCTGTTTCATGACAGAACGGTTGACGATACTCTGGTACTAGGTCAATCAAGAAAGCAGTTAAGCCAAATTGTAGGATATGAAGTTCCTGCCCTGTCTCACTTCATGGAAGCATTTAACTGTACGTTTGAGATGAATTTAGAGATAAAGCATCCAATAGCCGTACTGGGCACATTGGACGTTATCAAGGAATATCCAAATACGAAAATTGTTCTCACATCCAAGCATCATTCTACTGCCGAAAGAATGCAGAAGTTAACAGATCGAAAATGCGGACCTGTAATGTCGTGCGTTCCCAGTAACTTGCCCTCATTTAAACCAGATGTTTTCTCGTGGAATTATGACTGTTTTGATCCAGAATATAAAGACAGATGTATTGTGGGGTATGTGGCAGACCATATGGTATACAATGTCGGACGAGAAGAAGTTGATTTGGATTTTATTGATGTAATAATTACAGATTATCCTGATTATTTTAGTGGACAAACCAGAAATTACTGATATAATAGTATGCAGATGAGGACAGTTAAAGCTACTTACGCCTCAGCGGTGTTCGCCAAGGGAAGCCCTGTCACAAGGTGGTGAAGCATTGGACATCAGCATCGCAAATCTGTTTTTAAATATTGAGTTGTTTCGAGAATACGCTGGTCGAAAGATTAGAGGAAGGTCGAGGCTCAAATTATTTGTGGATACGCTTGAATCCTTGAGATTCAAGAGGAAGGTAGGGACTATTCCGTTTAAGGTGGGAGGCCATAAAACAGCCGCTCGGACCACCGAGGTAGCAACCCAAATATCCTGAGTGGATGAACGGCACTATGAAGGAAGGTAGGGGCACCAAAGCCGTAATGGAGCTAGGTATGTCTTTTAGACATAAGTGAAATGTATCCAAAAGATTTATTCTTACAGAATCCCTCCTATAAAAATAATTTTATGCCATAAAGGAACAACTCCCACTATTCAGTATATAAGTTAGACTTATTATGTTTTTAGTGGGAGTTGTTCATGACCAAGAAATTTATTTTCGTAAAAGATAATGTTTATAAAAAGGCCAAGAAAAGCGGAGGATTTTTATATTATGAAAAATCCTTTTGTAGAAGTTGTAGTAAAGAGTTTTTAAAAAGAAAGCAAAAGAATAATCCTTTTTGTTCTAGAAAATGCTATTTAGATTATCCATATGGTGGACACGATAGTCAATATGGTTTTGATAATCTTTTGAAAAACGGAGATCATCTAGATATTTTAAATGGCTCTTTAATTTCAGATGGATGTGTCACCAAATACCCACTGACCAAAAATTATTATTTTACTCATACATGTAAACATAAAGAATACGTTGATTTTTTAGATGAATGTTTAAATTTTAAAATTTACAAATATTTTTCCAAACGTAAAGGTGGTAAGCTTGTTAAAAAACCAAGTAGCAATTGGACAATCCGAACACCGGTATCATATGCCTTTTCATCAATACGATATAAATGGTATCCAAATGGTAAAAAGATTATACCAGAAGATGTAAAATTCACTAATTTAATGCTTTTACATTGGTATTTGGGAGATGGTAATTATAATCCTGAAAATGGCGTTACTTTATGTACTGATTGTTTCGATCAAGAATCGATTGAATTTGCACGAGGTCAATTTAAAGGAATGGGATTCGATACATTACTTCACAAAAGAAACCGCATAATAATACCCAATCGAAATGTTTATGAATTTATTGAATATATTGGAGATTGTCCAGTTATGTGTTACGAACATAAATGGAACATTCTTCCTAAAGAAAGTTATAAAAATAGGATATGTAAGTTTTGTAAATTAAAATTTACCGCAAAAATAAACAGTCAAAAGTTTTGTAAATCAAAATGTTATAAGAACAATTGGTATAAAAATAACAAAAACATTAAAATGGTTTGATTTAAAGGATTATAGATGCTATAATGGAATAAAATACAATCGGGCCGTGTACTGAGAACGCTTAGCTTAACGCCTCAAGAGGAACTGCTGAGCAGAAGGGTTCAATTCCCTTGCGGTCCATTTTCAAAATAGACTTAGCTTCACTGGGTCCATTTTATTTTTATTAGGGTGCTACATGGTGCAAGATGAAACTCAATTGCGAAAAATGCGGACGCGAAGTTCACGATACTTTGCATTGGGACGAGCCAACCAAGGATCGGCCTTATTCTTATTTGGTTGACTATTATTGCACACATCTCTGGACAAATGACAAAGATAATAAAAAAGTAAGGAAGATAGTGGACATTCTCTGTGTCGAGTGCTATAATCAAAAGAAGAGTAAAATTAAATAAACCTAATTAATAAGGAGAAGTATTATGAAGGTTAAGGTAACTAAGAATTGGCGTTATGGTACGGACGGTGAAAGAAATGACTATGTTGATTTCGACTATTCTGTTGGTCAGGTCATAAACCCACCGGAATAAAGGCACGGATTGACGGTCGAAAGCAGCATCAAAATAAAAAGAAAGCTTTGTCTATATTATTTGCCAGAGTGAAAGAGCACTATAATAATATTCGCAACAACGAATATGCTACTAATAGAAAATTACAAAGAGGATCAGGAATTTGTTCAGAAAAAATTAGAACCTATAACTTTATTAATTCACGTATAGTAGATCATCGTTTGAATAAAAAAACAAGCAAGCTAAAAGATATCATGAAAGGAAATTTAAGTTTTATCTACGGATAAAGTATGTTTAAAATTCCAAAATTCAATCATATCTTCATTGCTAAATTTGTTTTTTGCAAAATTGATTGCCTGACAAACTAGTTGAACATTATCTTTTGTATATCCTTTGTCAGAATTTATTCTATCTATTGAAGCAGAGAACAGCGAGTTTGGCCCATGAATCATTGGATATTTTGTTATAGAACAGAGGCCATTTTGTTTTTTCCATAGTTCAACTAAAAAATCTATATCTATATTTTTTTCTCTGGTAGTAGTTTTTCCGTATCTCGTCCTTGTGATCTTTGCGTTAGATAATCTTTTACTTAGCCAAGTTCGTGGTGAGCTTGCCCTATATTCTTTATTCCATTCACTGTTTTTATCAGCGTTTTTTAGTCTTCTATTCTTGGCTTGTTTGCTGATTTTCTTTTTGTGTTTTTTTCTGTATTCTTTATAATATTCATTATATGCTTCACGATTTTCATTTTTCCATTTTTTGTAATATTCTTTTCTGTTTTTATCTGTCATATAATTGCCTCCAATTATTTATTCGGCATAATATGTGTTTTGATGCAATTATTTGTGGACAACATCAGAATATGTCGATATAATAAGAATGAAGGAGATTTTTATGTCATACGTGATTGATTTTGATACGAATGCAAACAATGTTATTACCAGTGTTCGCTTTTATAGCGATAAAGGTTTGTCTGATTTAGAATTTATTGACGAAGTTACCGCAAGTCAAATTGATATGCGTAATGGCAGCAACAGGCACACATTCCGACCGGCAGATGAACAATCTGCTTACTCATTGTGGAATATCTTGACAGAGAAGTGGGGAACGAGGTCGCCTATTAGAGAGGCCCCCTTGAATGAAGCTTGATGTAATAAGAACAAAGATTGTGAAGGTCGAATTCGTCTGGGATAAAGATGGATTCGATTTTTATTTTGATAAATTTCGTGAGTGGTGTAAAAAACAACACATTGCACCACAAATTGGAGAGGGTATAACTCCCAACGGAATCTCTGGTTACTACCACATGTCAGATTATTATGACATTGAAGGGTGGTTAGTAGATAATGGTGTTGAAATCTATAAGACAGAAGGATACAATACGTCATGAAGCGATCAGCAGGAACCCTACTATATCGTTACAAGGATGATGAGTTACAGGTAATGATTGTTCACCCATCTGGAAAGAGCAATAAGAATGCAGACTGGAGCCTACCAAAGGGAGAGGTTGACAAGGGAGAGAACACCATTCAGGCTGCGGCGAGGGAATTGAAAGAAGAAACTGGAGTTGAAGTAGAAACGACACGACTGGAGTCTCTTGGCTCTTCAGTATATAAAAACAAGCGTAAAGAAGTTCATGCTTTTACTACAGAATTCACTGATGACAAGATGCCTAACCCGCCATCATGGGAAGTAGATCAGATAGAATTTTTTAATACAGAAAAAGCAAAAGAACTTTTGCATGAAGGGCAGAAGATTTTCGTTGATAGGCTGAAAAAACACTTGAAAGGCGACACATGATTACGAACCATTTTTGTGAGAGGTGCGAAGCACAGGGCTTGGAAGTTTACGACTATCTGAACAAACATCTGGAAAAGCCCGGATTTTTGAGAACAAAATGCTTGGTATGTGAGCATAAAAGAGATATTCAATTCAAGAGCTTTGATGACGATTTCATTAAAGAAGCAGTCAATGAAATTTTAAAGTATAAAGCCGACAGCGGACTCATTGATCTTGAGGCCAAAGGTGATGGAACGTATTACGGCTCAGATGGCAGCATGTATTATTTTGGAAAAGAAGATGATTGCAAAGAAGATGATTGCAAAGAAGAAGGCTTCTATGGCGAATACAACGATCCAGAGTGGAATGATGGATACGACGATAACTGCGGTTGATTTATTAGGGGTTTCCAGTTAAAGTGTTTGCTTGTAACCTACCCGACACATTTAACGCCCTTTAGAAAGTCCGAAGATGCTGGAAATAAGGATTTTTAATTATATGCACTGGTAGCTAATTGGTAAAGCTGCAATGAAGGCTAGGTTTCTAGCGAAGAGCTAGTTTCATAGTTGAGCTTGAGTCTGGATTTGTGAGAATGTGGGTTCGATTCCCATTCAGTGCTTTATGAATATATTTAAAGAAATGGGTGAAAAATGACTAAGCCACATGAATTTACATTTGAAGAATGGTGGAGAAAATTCTTTAACGAAAACCCTCCAAATGTTGGAGATAGGGATGATCGATATTGGGAGGTTAGAAATATTTTCGAGGATGGCTATCAAAAAGGTTGGGAACAGCACGAAAGGGCCGTAGCAGCCGATAAATAATGTACGGCTGTTTGATTTTGTTAAAGCCGATGGATATAATACAGATATTGGAGCAATAAAATGATGATTCAAGGTAAATGTCCAGACTGCAAGAAAATGTGGATTCATGACCCTGAAAAGGGTTACGAGTCAGATCAGGCCAAGGCTGTATGGCCACAGTACGAAGAAGGTCGCATTCTAATCGAGTGCTGCCCTCAGTGTTGTATTGACAACCACGATGGCGAATACTTTGGCTCTATTGCCAAGATGCTTCCAAAGAGGCGAAGACAGGAATCAAGACATATTGATCCTGCCAAATTTTAATGGGTCATTAGCTCAGTGGCAGACATGCTCGTATAAGATAACTGGAATATGAGATATTTATTATGTGTTTTGTATTTTTAATTGGAATATTTTTAATGTTTAGTGGGCAGTTCTGGATAGGACTGGCCTTGATTATAATTTCTATGTGTGCTCAGGAGTCCTAATGGAAGATGTTCTAGTGTTAATTACGGGTGGTACGATTTGCCGAGAATATAACCCACGAACAGGCGGCATCGGTCATAACCAGAAGCTTGTTACCAGCTTTATGCAAAAAATGAATATGTCAACTAAATTGCATTATTTAACAACTCAGGTCGCTGACTCTCGCAATTTTACAAGAGAAGACAGAATTGATTTATGGAATGTCTGTGAGCGTGAAACAGAGGATAGAATTCTTGTTATTCACGGCACAGATACCCTATGTGAGACAGCTAGATTATTCTGTGAGCAAGATTTAAAGAAAACAATTGTCTTTACAGGGGCATTCTGGCCTATGACATATAATTTCACAGATGCTCAATTTAATTTGGGATTTGGACTTGCATGTGCTAAAATAAAAGAGAAAGGCGTATATGTTGCCATGAGTGGCGAGTGCCTAGATGGCCAGTACGCCGTTAAAAACTGGGATACTTTGAGGTTTGAACATGACGAGTTATTACGAAAAATCGAATCAGGCAATGGAAACAGTGAAGAACTGGATAGCGGAGAACCATCCGGAGATATTTGAGGATAAAAATATTTACGGATGGCATGCCAATCAGGAGAGGCGTTCCGAAAAGTTCTACGTGGAAATCAAAACAGAACAGAAATTAGCTGTAGACCTGCCAGATGAAGTTGACGGTATTAAAATTATAGTTACAATCAGACCTAATTTTGCGTCAATGTTATGAAAGATTTAAAATGGATATTTTAATTGCGTTGTTTCTAATGTATGGTGGCCTGCTATGCTTCGGGAGATGGTCTGATATTAGAGAAAAACGAAAAGAGCAACTAAACAAGTCAAAGATGGAAGATATAGTCATATCTTTGGAAAACAGAAACGGTATTATCATCGGTTCAATAAAAATAGGTGACAAATTTATAGTTCCAGATAAACTGATGTTACCTAAAGATTTAAATTCACTGGAACAAACGATTTGCTATGATGTCATTGATATGCTGAGTCGGCATACCGGGAAGCGAATCTAACATTCATATTCTAATATAGGAGAACAAAAATGAATGATAAATTGACGGAAATTGTTATTTTGCAGGATCGCTCTGGTTCCATGTGGGACATATGGAGTGATGTTCAAGGAGGATTGGAAGGATTCCTTGAGCCGCAAAAAGACGCAGAGGGAGATGCAAATGTTTCTTTGATTCTTTTTGATAGTCAGAACCCTTCTGAAGTGGTCATTGATGTTGAAGATGTCAAAACGGCCAAAGTAAATCTGGAAGCATATGGCCCTCGCGGTGGCACTCCACTGTTGGATGCCATGTTTGCAGCCATTAATCGAACTGGTGAACGTCTTAATGCAATCGCAGAAGAAGATCGCCCCGGCAAGGTTGTGTTTGTTGTTTATACGGATGGTGAAGAGAATCAGTCTACAGAAATCGACCATGCTGGTTTGAAGGCCAAAGTCAAAGAGCAGGAAGAAAAGTACGATTGGGACTTTATTTTCCTTGGTGCTGACATGGACGCATTTGGAGAAGGTGGCCGGGCCGGGTTTAGTATGGCTACGACAGCAGCCATTGGCAAGGGCAAGACTGCTGATAGCTATGTTGTGACCAGTAAGCATCTTGCATCTTATCGATCAACCGGAATAAAGGGTGATTTGGGTTATACAGATGATGAAAGAGAATCCTTGAAATAAGGAACCTGTGCCCCTATAATAAGGGGCACTATTTGTGCCCGTAGCTCAGCGGATAGTAGCAGTTGCCTTCTCCAGAACACGTTAGTGCATAGCAGGTGTTCCAGAGAAGCAACAGGTCGCAGGTTCGAATCCTGCCGGGCATGCTTTGAAAGGAATAAAGATGTCTAAAAAACAAGTAGCAGAACGTATGATGAACGCAGTTATTGAAGGATGGTCTTTTAGTAATCCTCGTTTTACTGAAAGAAAAACCGGAAGACATTCCATGTTGGTCAGTGAGCCGGGTTCTGAATTTTGGACTGGACACAAGGTAAACTTTCAGAACGGAGATAAAGAGTCAGGCTATGGCTGGATTAACAGGCTTCTTGATGAAGCAGAAGTACCAAAGTGATTTGGATTTATATTATTGCCGGATTTTGTTGGTATTAGCTGCAATTCTTGCCATGAAGTATGATGCCTGCTTTGGCCAAATTCCGACTTGGAGACAAGGCTATCTATTTAGATTTACAATAGCCTTGTTCGCATGGCCACTTTTGGCCATTTGTATGATTTTGGTTTCACACAATACTATTGACGCTGTTAATGGCGACAGGGATTCATCTTATTAGTTGACAATATGAAAGACGTTCCACATGAAGATTGATTACCAGATATTGTATGATGAAGCCGTTAGGGTTCTTATGGATCGTGGAATCAGGGAATCACATGCTGTTGATGTCGCTGAGGTTCTTCTATATGCCGACTTGGCAGGAAGAAAGACTCATGGTCTTGCTAGGTTTGGATATTATCTGAAAAGAATTGATGATGAACTCATAGATATTACATCATATCCTGATATAATGAAATTTGGAGATAACAATGTCGCAATCGACGGAAAAAACGGCTTGGGGCAAACTCTGGGCATTCTTGCAATGGATTACGCAACCGAACGTGCTGCTAAAAATAATGTTGGCATCGTTTGTGTTAAAAATTCTTCTCATTTTGGGACTGCTGGTTACTATAGCCTCATGGCAGTGAAGAAGGGTCTTGTTGGAATCACATTCACAAATGCTCGCCCCGCTGTTGCAGCCAGAGGTGGCATTATCCCTACACTTGGAACCAATCCATACTCGATAGGCTTTCCAAGCGATACAGAATATCCGTTTTTAATTGATTGTGCTACGTCTGAAATTCAGAGGGGTGATGTTGAGCAGCGAGGCAATGGTCTTATCAATAAAAATTACTATACTGCGGATAAAACGTATGTAGCCTCAAATCTATTGGAGAAATTAAAAAAAGGCCAAGCTGCCCTTAATCCCATTGGCAGGCATAAAGGCTTTGGCCTTTCCTTGGCTATCGAATTGTTCTGCTCGGCTTTTGTTAGTGGTTCATTTCTTGATGATTTAAATGGACATTACGAGGGTTTACCCGGAAAAGAATACAATATTGGTCACTTCTTTATGGCAATAAATCCAGAAATGTTTACTCCGCTTGATACATTTAAAGCAAATGTTGGCAAAGCGTTGAGGGAAATCAAACAGCAGGATGGCGTTCGTGTTCCCGGTGAGCAGTCACACTATCTGGCAATAGAACAAAAAGATAATGGCGTTGAGCTAAAAGAGTCCGTAATAGATGAGCTAAAAAGGATGGGAATGAAGATATGAACTTGCCAGAACAAAAATTATCAGTGGCTATATGATAGATATTAATGAAAATTTGGCAAAACTTAAAGCCGATGGCTGGACCGCCTACCCCGGAGAGTATGATTCACAACACCAGCACTTATGCTGTAATGGTGCATAAGACGTTGACAAGAGAACACGAAAGGGACTACGATGAATAATTATCCAGTATGTGCAGAACAACATTTTATCATGACGGGTGCCCACTATGAGTTTAAATCAGAAATTAACAAACATCTAAGCAATGGATGGTTAATTTTTCCTGATAGTGTACAAATTATAGATGGAAGTTATTGTGCTGTTCTATACAAGCCACTGAACAAAACTTATGATAGAGAATATAACAACAAATGAAGCGGCAAATATTTGATAAGTCATCATCTGGATAATATAATAGATCATGAAACTTACACCATACCAGCGAAATCAGTTGGTTCCAATAAGGATAGTGGTTTTCTTGGGAGTGTTTTTCATTACGTTTCTGACAGGTACGATTTGTCGTGATTACGTGCTTGATTTTCACGGAGATAAATTTAGTCCCAGTTTAAGTTTTGTATTTTTCGTTACAGTTTTTGGAGCATTGAAATTATTTATGTGGATAGCATGTATGATGCTAAATAGCTGGACGAGAATGGATTTGTATACCAAAAAGATTTGTTATCAGTGCGGATATGATGTCAGATATAGCAATGGCGAATGTCCAGAATGTGGTTTAAAATGGAACAAAAACTAATAACCCGAGCGGTTAAAAAAATAACGGCCTTCAATGACGAAGTGGATAAGCTTATAAATCAAGGATGGTTTGTATATCCTGAAAGTCTAAATGTAACAGAGGGAGAAGATTTTTTTACTTGTGCGTGCGTTCTATATAGGAGCAATAAAGAATACGATAGAAATTACGGCGACTGTAATAAAAAGCCCCAATAAATATTTGGCCGAGAGGCCCATAGTGCGTGCGGGGTAATAGCATGGTTGGTGTCCATCATCTGGAGCGGAGCGTATGCTCCTCTAAGACAGGTGTAACGAGGTTCGATTCCTCCGGTCGTCATTAAGGAAAAAAGATGAACATACATTATTGTTAACTACTGAATCACAATCCACGATACAATACGGTCAAAAGTATTATTGGTGCAAAAAGTGTTATGAGAAGGTCAGGAAAGAATATTAGAAGATTATTCATAATTTATTTGAATTATGAATAAATGCCCCTAGAATACTGGAAAGACATCCTGTTAGACCCGGACAATCTCATCACTTTGATGATGGTAATACTGGCGGGTTTTATGCTGATGTACATTATACTAGGAAATAATAATGACAGACAATCGTAACATCTCAAACTATTACAAGTATAAAAAAGGAAATCCGTAGCATCTTTTGTATTAGATGTTATGAATTACTTTTTAATATATGCAAATATCGTTTTAAAAGCCAAGAATCGCAATAAATCAAAAGAATATGAGGGGCATCATTCAGTCCCTAAACATTGGTTTAATGAAAATAAAACTAAAAAAGATTATGACTACTCCATAGTTTATTTGACTCCAAGAGAACATTTTTTAGTACATAAACTTTTATGTAAAATTTTTCCAAATAGTCCCAAAGCTAAAATGGCCTTGTGTAGAATGATGAATACGGGACCAAAAAGAAAAAAATACAATGTTTCCGCTAAGGAGTATGAAAACATGCGAAGACTTTGGAAAGAAACAGTTATAGCTTTTCGAACTAATCCAGAGCTTGATGCCAAGAGACGCAAAATTGCTTCTAAGAAAATGAAAGAATTGTGGAAGACAAAAGAATTCCGTGAAAAGTTTTCAGAGATGAGACAAGATGCTAAAAGAGATCAAAAAAGAAAAGATGCTTCAGCTAAAGCTGTAACAAAGAAACATTTGTCAGGTGAGATGGATCATGTTTATGAGGGTAATAAAAATCTCGACCACATGACAGAAGAACAAAAATGCAACATGCAAAATGGTTTAAAAAAATGGCGTAAAACAAATAAATTTAAACAGCATATGGAGTCTATGTGGAAAAAGACTAAGGGCATGACTCCTGTAGTATATGAAGATGGTCGTGTTGAAAATGTAACTAAAGAAGTATATAATAGTGGCAAAAATACGCTGTTTTACCACCCTGCTTCTAAAAAAGGTAAGCAGATTCTAAAGGCGAATAAAAATGACGGAGACAAGAAATATAATTAACCATTATGCCTATTGGGAAACCGATGCTATCAAGGCCGATCTTGATACAAAGCGTCATAACTTCTCAGTTCTTTGCACTAATATACAAGGCGATCTGAACTTGGGCCAGATCATACGCTGTGGCAATGCTTTTCTTGCTAAGGAAATTATCATTTACGGCAAGAAGAAGTGGGATCGCCGTGCCGCTGTCGGCACACAGCATTACACCAATTTCAGGCATGTTCGCGTTGACGACGATCTGGCCAGTATCGTTTCTGAGTTTGATTCGGTCATTGGTGTCGATAATATTGATGGGGCCTTGCCGATTAATTCCCACAACTGGGACGCGGACAAGAATACATTAATTTGTTTTGGTGAAGAAAATTCAGGTCTTCCGCAGGAGTTAATAGCCTTGTGCGATGATATCGTATATATTCGTCAGCACGGTTCTGTCCGTAGTTTAAATGTTGGTGCGGCCAGTGCTATAGTAATGTATGAAATAACAAGGAGATTGTGATGTTTTGGTATGGTATGTTAGCAGGAATTATTCTCGTATGCGTCATAGGCGGCATTTGGGTATGCCGTGCCGTTTGTGATATCGTTAACAGTTGTAAGTAATTATGAATGAACGGGAGTACATCGTGGAATTAACAGAGATGAACACGAAAGAATGGACTGACTCTCCAAAAGAATTCAAGCAACTTGTTGCTCTGTATTCTAACAATCAGCTTACAGATACTCAAATGAGAGTAAGAGCAAATAATTGTGGAATGGATGAGTGCGATGTCCATGCGGCAATAAGACTGGCCGATAGATCACAAAAAATGCAAACATATATGACTTGGGCCATAGTTGGTGGAATTGTATTTATACTGTTTGTTCTTTTATTGATTTTCGGGTAAAGTTAAGATAGGTAAGCTATAATAGGATAAGAAGATGGAAATCATTGAAGCAAAAGAAAATAAATACCTGTGGGAAATTCTTGTTCCTACAAATATCATGAGAACCATCGAGGATACTGTCCAAAACTGGCCTGTTAGTACCAAATATCACAGAGTATGGGACAACAGGGTTTTGGAAGTGACAGGTAGCGAGGGCCTGACAAGGCCCCCTGCTGCGAGTGGACAATGGGAAAATCCCAACGGTAAACTGTTTAAGGAAAAAATGCTTCCTGTAAGATTTATGGCAACAGAAGAGGCTGCTCTTGAAGTAATGAAACTTACCAAGAAATATTACAATCAGGAAAAAGTCATGTGTTATGTAATCAGCAAAACAGTTTACGTTATTTAGGAGCTAAATATGGCTACTTATATGTATGAGGCTTTAGATCAAAGCGGCTGTCCCCAAAGGGGAGCCGTTAATGCTTCAAGCTCAGACGATGCCATCTCACGAATCAGAGACAAGGAACTGTTTCCTACCTCTGTGAGAATTAGCAAAAATAAAAGAGACTTGGAAACAGTCATAGATGAAGGTTGCAAAGTAAACCCTGTAGTTTTTGAATTAAAAAGCAATAACTGGTATTGGTTCGCTTTGGGAGTCGCCTTCGTCGCTGGTTTGTTCTTTTTAATTGGTATTTGTGTCGGAAGTGGATGGGGTCCAACTTGATTTTTGAGAAGTCGTTGTATATAATACTCAAACGGAGAACACACAATGATTTACAAGAAATTCAAAATCACAGTTAAAGACAAAGTCGTCAACGACGGGGAAGAATGCATTGAAGATGTTGTATTCATTTCGACTCTGACGAAAGCTAAGGCAGAGCGTATTGCAATTCTTATCGTAGCAGACGCCTACAAAGCAAAAACAAGTGATCTTAAAATTGAAAATGTTGAGCCTTTAAAGAAGGGCGAGACTCTCAATCATAAAGAATTCGATGCCGTAGCCGGAATCCGTAAAGATGAATTCGGTCCAGACAGGAAAGAATGATGATTTTTAATGGAAATAAACTAGAGATTCAAAGCGGCGAAGAAAAGACAGGTTACATTTACCGCCGCGATTTTATGTGCTACGATGGATTCGTTATCATTAAAAGGTTTGATCTGGAAAAGACAACTGGAAATAACGAGCCAATGATCGCAGTTAAAGCTGGAGATTTGAGAGTAGTCGGTAAATCTTCTGAGCAAAATACCGTTCGCATCCTACAATTTATTACCTTGGAAGATGCCGAGGATTTTATTAAAGGACGAATGGAATTATGAAATATGCCATAGCTATTATTGTGATAGTATTTGCAGGGTGTGGATACTTGCTGTATCAGGTTAAGAATGCCAATACCTTGCTTATAGATTCCAATGTTAGCTTATCCGCACAGAACATAGCTCTACAAGAACAGGTTAACTCTCTGGTTGAGGCCCTTGATATATCGCAAGGCAACACCAAAAATAGTCTTGAAACAATAAATGACATGATGAGTACATTTAATATGATTTCTCTGGTTGATGCTCTTAAGCAGCAGAACGACATAAGGAACAAGATGATTCAGGAATTATCAAACAGAGGAATGACTCAGGAAGAATTTGATAAAACTTTTGGTGAAGACTTGAAAAAGCTTAAAAAGCTGATTAAAATATCCCATGATAGCTTAGGGAAAATAGAAAAGGAAAACAAAGATGCAAAATCGACAGTGGCCGAGTGATAAAATTCAAAGAATTAAATTCATCCGCGAAGTAACAGGTATGGGTCTAAAAGAGGCCAAGGAAGCTGTAGAGGCCGCTGATGGTGATCTTAAAATGTCTTTGTCTATTTTATCCAAGAAGCATCCTCATTGGCCATTCAATCATAATGTAAAAAGGCGACAGTGTTATGCCTCTTTTTACAAAGAGTTGACAGGTAAGGAACTGGAGAATCCAGTTCGTGAAAAGCCTGAAAGAGCCACTATTAATGATTTTCGTAAAGACTTACAAAAGACGTATGTATTGTGTATCAACAAAGTGCCTGTTTTTCATTCCAAGCGAATCGAATTGCTTGAACGAAAGGCGAAAAGGTATCACAACAAGAAAACAAAGGTACAGATTATACCCGTAGATGAAGCGACCTAGCTATGAAAAGTTATCCATCATTACGACACGCAAAGCAAGGCTACTTAGGTGAGCCTTGTTTCGCTTTTGAGAAGTTCGACGGATCAAACATCCGTTACGAATGGAACAAGAAGCGAGGCTGGTATAAGTTCGGCACTCGTAAGTGCATGCTGGATACAGGACATAAGTATTTAGGCACAGCCATACCTATCTTTTTAGAGAAGTATGGAGAAGATTTAGCCAAGGTATTTACAGATACAAAAGACTTTAGAGGAATCAAGACCTTTACTGTGTTCTGTGAGTTCTTCGGCCCCAAATCTTTTGCAGGATTGCATCAACCCGAAGATAAGATGGATACTGTGCTGTTCGATGTAAACCCATTACAGAAGAATTTCCTGTCTCCTAAAGATTTCCTGAAGCACTTTGGTCATCTGCATATTCCTGATGTTGTCTATGAAGGCAATTATAATAAGCAGCTTATCGAAGATGTACGCACAGGCAAATATGATGTTGATGAAGGTGTAGTTTGTAAGGGCAAATACTTCACTAAGGTATGGATGACTAAAGTTAAAACACAGGCATGGCTGGAAAGGGTACGAAAAGAGTTCGGAACTGGCCGTGTAGAAGAGGAATTGACATGAAGATACTAATTACCAGTGGTGGAACAAAGATTCCCATTATGGTGTCACGGAAGCCTCTAGGTCGTGGAAGCAAGGCAGAGAAGAATTACACATGATTGATCCCACTCCGTATCTGGTTACCGCCATAGGAGCACCAGAAAAGCTTCTTACTTGGGATAATGTAGAAAAACCAGCTACATGCTAAATTTTTGTCCAGATGAGTGGACAAGACAAGATAGGCTGACTATAATAATTACATAAGCGGGACAACAAACCGCAAATTGAAAAGTAAATATCGAATATGAGCCTTTGTCATCGGCTCACAAAATTACTTTGCCACCCTATTTGGTCGGGCGGGTAGCTCCTTCGGGAGATAGATGAAAACCTGTTTCAGAAGGGGTTCGGTCATGAATCCCGACACTGAGCATGGCAGGGCTGAGTTATGGGAGTAGCAACCCAAATGTTAGTCAGTAGCTTGTGAGTGTGAGACTGTGTGCTACCATAGAAATACTACTTATGGGAATAACGGATTTGGGCGTTTATCGAGATTACGGCCAGAGACTAAATACATAGAAACATGTATACTATGATAAATCGTCTCGGAAAGCTCGTTTGAGTAAAATGTCACTGTATGGTTTAGAAGTGCCTACAGGTTATGGGGAAACCCATGATGCTGCCCGAAAGGGGCCGGAAGGACTATCTACCGAGGGTAGGAGAGTCGGCAGTTTACCTTCCTTGGAGCCTGCAACTCTAAGTGGGAAGACTAGAATTGGCCATACAGGATTGCGTGCTGTTGCGTGTGGATGAAACCACGACGACAGGGGTGAAACGAATGAAGCTGTTTTACGACAGCGTGTCCAGCTTGGTTGCGGCCAAGAGCATTCGTTAAGAGTATAGAACTTGGGCTAAAACTCTTTTTATGTAGATAGTTGCAAAACAGGCAACCTTAAAGTGCGAGTCTTTAAATCTACTTTAGTGTAAATGGATAATTGTTTTATCTAAGATGACACGGCTAAAGCCTCTTTTACCAAACGATCTCTTCCAGTAGCAATCCGCTACTCAGAAAAGTCTGAAGGTGCAAGTCCTTCCGTTTGGATTCATAGGTCACCCGTGGGGTGTAGAGTAGGTGATTAAAACTTGACATTCGAATGCCCATTAGTCAGGTTGTGAATGGGACAAGCCACCCCAAATTTACGAATGACCGTCCATGCGGGCCCTTCACGAGCCCTCATAAGGCATCTAAAGGTGAAAGTCCTTTCATTCGTGTTAGGTCCTAAGACATGCCCAAGCCTATGGGGTAATGAGTTAATGTAAAAATAGTAAACCTGAGATATCAGGAGTTAGCGACCTATAAAGCGTGGATAAGACGGCGAAAGTCATTTTATCCATTTTG
>Ga0098047_10000308_pt1 | contig 19974 bp, 9 predicted proteins | sample 12_taG_FD_92585 | JGI IMG/M metagenome (GOLD analysis project Ga0098047, IMG submission 92585) | Marine viral communities from the Subarctic Pacific Ocean - 12_ETSP_OMZ_AT15267 metaG | ecosystem: Environmental > Aquatic > Marine > Oceanic | place: Subarctic Pacific Ocean | collected 2015-01-16 | reverse complement strand
TAGCCCATGCGTTGAGTCCTTTTTCGTGTTGCGTAAGCGTCCAGAAATACATCCGCTCGCCTCTATCTCCTTCATAGGCAATTCTACTAGCCGCACGGATAATTTGATTAAGGAGGTGCTTACCGGACTCTGTCAGATGAGCAGTACCGAACTCGGGATCAATGTCAGCGATGACTCGAAATGCCTTTTTGTCTCTCAAGTCCAATGGGTTCTTGAGAGACAAGTAGCCTGCAGTGACGTAGTTTTCGCTGATATCATCAAATACACCCGCTTCAATTGCGTCTTCCCACGCATCTTCAGTGCTTATGTCGATACCACGTCGATTAAAGCTGTAACGCTCAGCCGTGTTCTTGTCCGGTGTAAACCAGAAAAGGCCCCCAGCTTTCTCATGTCGAAACTCTTCAAGATTCGGTGTGCCACTCCCGTGATACATCATCAGCGGCTCACCGGCTTCATCAACTACCTTGGATTCGCCAAACCACTTCTTGAAATTCGGTGACCCGACACCCTTAGAGGGTTCGCCGCGCTGAAACATCAACTGCGTACCGCCGACACGCTTCTTCACGTCGGGTGTCAACTCGACGAGGTGTGCTTTAATCAGATTTTTGTTGGGGTACCTGGTGACTCGTAATGGATCATCTCCCGCAACAAGGTATACCTCGCGCACTGGAGCTTTTGTGTGCTTCTTGACCACACCAGGTACAATCTCATCGTAATACTTTATAGCACTCTTAAGAGGCATATACACAACGTTATTCGCTGTTTCGCCTTTGGTAAATGCGACAGCATCGTAGCCTTCTTCAGTCGCTGTCTGCATGATGCGTTTAACAGCAAGGCTTGTCCATGCTTTGGTATCCTTGAAGGGTGCATCGGCGACCATGTGCCGTTTTAGAGCCGCTATTTCATCCCGCGCTGTTCTCGCAGTTTGTTGTGCAAGACGCCAGTTGTAATGTGCGTCTTCGTAAGCGGTTCTCGCAGAAAAATACTCGGTTAATTGGTCATTTTCTATCTTGGAAAGACCTTGCCTCAAGTCACGTGCCGCTACAGTGCCTGGATCGGTCTCCGACAACGCCTCCCCCCACTCTGCAAGGAGCTTTGGTGGCAGCTTGCTATGCGATATGTCTCTGGCTGCTTCGGTTTTATGAACTGCCTCCGCTGCCGCAGCTTCGGCATCTGCTAGGTGTTTAATCTTTTGCTCCGCAGCAGCATTGTCTCCTCTATACCCCTGCACACGCCCCTGCTGATGCCAATCCGATTGAATCTCTTCTATATAGAGAACCTTTCGACCCGCACTGTCTGTACGGTCTGTAGCTCGGAAATGGACCAGTACGTTTGGTTCATCCCAATGACCCTCAGTGAACTCCGTGTAGGAGCGGTCAACAATAGGAAAGTCGTCCATCAGATCTTGACGAATCGACTCCGCAGCATCCGCCATCTCATCAGGATCATCTCGAAGACGCTGCATCTCTTCAGGAGTAGCGAACTGATCACCCAATCTTTGATAGTCAGCCTCTACTAACTCTGCATCAGATATCTTCTCCAAAGCAGTAATCTTTTCTCGCCTTACGTCCGCAGCCGTCTGTTTGGTAAGCAGCACTTCGCGATAGTTTTCACCGCCGGGGGATGTCTCTCTTGAGTGCTTCGCTAGTTTAACGCCAGAGGCTTGGGCTGCTTCTTCTGACGCTACCCGAAGCTTCAACCATTCTTGAACCCCAGGTGCTTCAGCTATCTTCTCCGCAGTATCAATTGTTTTCATCGCCGTTGCCAGCGCGTGTTCCTCAACTCTCCGTCCCCCAGGATAAGGGGCATGGCGCAGACTCATTCTGAGGAATGTCTTTATCGCAGGGTTCTTTGTGGTATCGTACAAAGCTTGCATCTGCTGCACTATGTCTTTAACTGCGCGTATATTGAGCGTCAGCATGTCTCCACTTACAGCGCCTTCGAGAGCAGCATCACCAAGTGTTTTTACTGATCCAAATGGACCCGCATAAGTCCCCACCGCACCGGGAAAATTTAACCGATGCGGAGCATACATAATAGCGGCAAGATCATCCATGAGAGGCGTTAGTTCACCAAAACTTTCTTCTTTGGCGAGAAAGGCGGCTCTCATGCGTTCAGCGGTGGCGGCCTCCCTTACGTCCGCAGCGCCATATTTCAGATGCTGCCAAGTGCGGAGTGCTTCAGCACGGGAATGGGATGATGCACGTCCCCCAGACATGAAATTGTCATCATCAAGACCCAAACTACTACGCCAGCCCTCAAGCCAAGCCCACATCTGATCTTGGATGTCCTTGTACACATAACGCTGCGGGTTTCCCTTAAACATATGTATCTCTTCTTCAAAGAGCACGTCATGAAACCTATTGAAAACCATTCCACTCTCCGAAACAACCGTTCGGGATCGCTGCTCCGACCGCCCCAACTTCTCGGCTATAAATTCTTGAAGCTCTGGAGCTTCGCGCAGCTTACTATCAAACGCTTCTTCCGCAGCTTCTTGCATACGCCGCACTTTTATCGGCATTGCACCATGAAGGCGTTCTTCAACAACAACACGGTTGTTTCGGAGATGCGTCAGCACCTCATCGCGGGTGACTGACTTTTTCCCTTGTGCCGCTGCGTCTTCGAGGAACTCCTCGATGTCTGTCCATTTGATCTCTTCTTCTTTCACCCCCTTGGTGTAAAGAAAGTCTTCGTGAATAAGTTGCTCTCCCGCCTTATCAACGACAGGATCGCCCTTCCTAAACCGAATTCTACCTGTATCCTTGTCTACTACATCTCGCGGATAGATTTTTGGTTGACCCGCTTTCGGGTTGATCTTTCTACCGAGAAAGCCAAGAACACTACCAAGCGGCATCTTCTTCGGCATCGTCCCCGCAACCTGTTCCATCTTGCTATAAAAAGCAGGGTCGCCACCCACCATTGTGCGCTGGAACATCATCTGCGGTCCACCCACCATGCGCTTTACGTCGGGTGTCAGTTCGATAAAGGGCACCGTCAAGGGTGCGCTTGGAACATCAACAAGCTCCCCCGATGGGGGTACTGGCCTCTTGTGGTCTCCTAACCGTATAACGGTCTCCCCGATGGGGGTATTTGCATGTGCGGCTGCAAGTTGGGGTAGCTTTCTACCATAAAAATCTTCGTTTCCATCAAGGATACGGAGTGTATCCGAAGCTGGGGCCTCGATCTGCGCCTGACGCGTGGCTGCTGTTTGCTCTCCCAAATGCTCTCGCCACTTTTTACCCTGACCCACCCAACGACTCAATTGCCCATCACCCGCGACGATTGGTGTAATTATGTCGCCGCGAGTAAACGCTACACCATCGAAGCCTTCATCAACAGCAATCTGCATTACTCGCTTAATAGCAAGTTTGGCCCACGCATCATTTTTGTACGGGGCGTCAGGTACCGGTCCGTTCTTTGCTTGCATAAGCCTCTTATGTAAGTCGGATCTTGCCGCCATCTCCGGTACGGTGTACATGGTGGAGGCATCAAGCTCTGCTAACTGCTTCTCCAGCTTCTTAAGGATGCTTAAATTTTCACTGTGTGAGTAGCCTCGTTTACGTCCATATTGATGCCAATCAGATTGGATCTCTTCTATGAAAAGAACCCTGCGTCCTTCAGCATCGATGCGAGTCTTTGCTCGGATATGAGCCACTACATTATCAGTGTCTACCCAATGGGAACCAAAATGACTATTAAATGGGCCAGGGGTTCTTACACGATCCCTTAGAGGTGCCATCTGTGCGTTAAGAGCATTAACCTCCGCCACACTCTCGCCTAGTTGCTCGTTCAGCTTCAGCAGCTTGGCCAGTACCTCTGGAGAGAAAAGACCTGTCTCCTGATCAGGATAATTTTCTCTGTACAGGACCGTTATTTCCTCTCGGATACGTGTACCATCCTCTACAATTCCAGTCGCTTGAGACTCAAGCGTGTTTAACTGTGCTATCTCCCGGGGGGAAGCATCGCTTCGATTACCTGGACCGCGCGTCCCGAGCCTCGAAAGCGGCTCGCCCGGTATGTCGGTAACAGAGGGTAGTGTAATCTTTATTTCGCGGTAATCTTCTCCACCCGGAGCGGTGTAACGCTTCCATCTTGGGCGGGCGATAGATCCCGCAATCTCAGCGGCTTCGCGTTTAGCCGCTATCCATGCAGTCCACCCACTTGATGATACGACTTCATTGACGAGGCGCAGTTGACCCGCAGAATCGTCGAAGCTGCGTCCTTCGGCTGGGCCTATGGAACTCATTAAATGTGCAGCGTGCTGTTCGAAGGAGGTGAACAGGTGAGTCGTACCGGGAGAAGCGCGTTCAGAGGTAGCGCGTCGGAGATCATAAATATGTTCGACGATGTCATCGTCAGACATGTTCATAGCAGCTTTTAGCTCGTCTCTTTGACGGGGAATCTTTTCGAAGAGTCGGGTTAAGTTCTTAGCTATTTCTTGAGCACCATAGTCGTCGCGTGCCCACTCAGTCGCCCAATCATCAGCACTCTCCACGCTAACTAATAACTCCCTAAAAAGCTGTTCCACCCTTTTCGATGGTTGCTTTATCTTGGTCAGCCGTGGCCGACGAGCCAATGCCGCGCCGGTCCATGCATTACGAGTATCGAAATAATTTAGAAGATCGGCGTGATGTTTGGCATGTGCTTCTCTGTTCAATTTTTGATGGGGCCTGAAGTACGCGCTGTTAACGACATCTCGCAGAACTTCTTTGTCGTTGTCACTGACACGATGATACTCAGTACCGTCAAAAAGAATACTGTAATCTTCTGTCATCTTGCGGTAGAAAACTTCTAGCGCGCCTACGATGTCTACGTCGAAGATATCCCCCGCCCGCTTCTCAGCCACACGCGCAGCCTCGGGCACCATCCCTGCGAGACTTTCGCTGATAACAATTCGGTTGGTGGTGAGATGCGATAGGATTTCGTCGCGGGTGATGACCGTTTTACCTTGAGCAACCATGTCATCAAGGAACTCTTCTATATAAGTCCACTTGATCTCTTCCTCTTTTACCCCAGGTACTTTGCGTATCGCGTTGAGAACAACCTCTTTGATCGACTGCGCTGGGTAGGCTTTCACTCCACCCATACGCGCTGGTATTATTTTCTGTTTGCCGGTTGCGGGATCAATAACAGGGTCGCCGACCTTCGCTTTACCTTCTCTGACTAGCCTTGATTTCTTGCTGTGAGTAACAGGTAGGGCTGGTTTGTCTTTTAGCTTTACTTGAGTCGTAGACGTTGCCTCGAACGCCTCATCCAAAGCCCCCACAACCTTCTCCAACTTGCTGTAGAAGATTGGGTTTTCACCTGTGATAGCGTCCTGACGGAACAAGACATCACCAGCAGCCACGCCTTCTTCTTCCCTACGCCGCATAAACTCTGCGAAGTCATTGGCCTTTTTGATCTCTATCTGCCATCCAGGCCAACTGGCGGGGTCCTCTCCATTGACCTTTGCCCATGCTCTGGATCGCGCATCCACGATTCCCGCAATGAGATCAGCTTCCGCCCTCGCCATCTTGGGGATAGCCTTGACAACATCAATAGAGAACTTGGTTGCTTCTGCGGAAAGCTCTGGGATTTCCCACGCTGCTCTAATCTTCTTTGTAATCTTAAGCGGTTTCGCTTTCTTGAAAATCCCCGGAACGGCAGCGTGCAGCTTTTCGCGCAGTAACAACCCAGCCGCTGCCCGCGACTCGTTGTTGTACATGATCGCTTCTTCTGCTCGGTCGAGAAGCGCCAGTGTCTCTTCTCCCTTACCTTGTAGCCCCTTCGCTTTGCCCGCCACATCATCTACATACTTATGAATCTTTGTGGTTACCTCGATAGGCATTGCACCAAGTGCGGCATTCGCGGCAATCTCCGCTTTAATCCCATCCGCCCATGCATCTGTGTTTGATGTCAACGTAGCTACATCATCGATACCTCTTTGGTAGATGTTGCGTAGTGCTGCGGTTGCCGCCTCTGCTTCTGCCCGCGCTAAATCGGTCCCATCTTCGATGGCGTTTCCAACAGCACTAAGAGCGGCATTCCGCGTACTCTTTACCCTTGCTATCGCGGTACCCAGCTTCGGCTTGTCTACAAATGTACCCGCACGCACTTGGGCGCGGAGATCGTCAATACGCCTAAGATGGTCGCTGACATTGTATAGCTCAAGATAGTTACCCATAACAGACCGGGCCACTTTCTCGCCTCTGGGTCGCAAGAAGCCCTTTCGTGCAGACGCATGGAGTGTGTAGCCTAATGTTTCAAGCGTACCTGGCAACGCTTCCGCCAACTTGCGGTTCACCATGTCGGGATTGGTGGAAGATAGGTTTTCTGCGATCAACCGGTCCCACCGGTCCCATTCGTCTGAAACACGACCATCACTTATTTTACGGAGTTGCGCTGTCTTGATCTTGAGTGCTTTCTCGATTTCGGGATCTCGGAGAGCCTTGGCACCAAGCGTCTTCAACTCTACTATTTCCCCCAGCAAATCAGCCGCTTCTCGCGCCCGATGGATTTCTCCTATTTTTGGTACCGCCTTGGCAACCGCACCGACACCCATCAATACATCAGGGAATGCAACCGTAAGAGCGAAACCACCCAACCGACCAGCCCAGCCTGATGCACGAACCCACGGATTCGGATCTTCAACGGCATTCGCTGTTTCTTCCCACGCGGTTGTAAACGCATCTTTCCGCTCTGCGATACCTCTTACTGCCGATTCACTGAAGCTATTAAACTCACCTTTGTAGAGATCTTCTGCGGTACCTACTGCGACGGACATCACAATATCCATCATCTCAAACGTATAGGACAACCCACTTTGCTGACGCAGCACAATCCTACCGCTACCGTTCATACCGATAACTTCGATGGTCGGACTCAACGCCCCTTTGAGATCTAAATCATCACCACCGATCATGTTGTACGGTATAAATGACGATCCAATCCACGCGCCTGCCGTCTTCGCCAGTGCCATCCTGTACACCGCTTGTCGCGTATATTTCTCTCTTAGATTCTGTTTCCCTTGTTCCTCTTCAGGTGTACCCAACGACTTCTGTAGTTTCCTCTCGACATAATTCTCCACAAACTCGGTACCAGAAACCATGTTCTGCCCGTAAAGATCGACCAACGGCATAAAGTCTTCGTCTGTTTCGACGAATTCAAGGAACGTATCAGCGACAGTTTTGCCGCCCCTACCTCGCTCATCACTCTTGAGGATCTCTTGGGCTTCTGCTGCATCCGTTCCAAACCATGCACGCTCATCGGAGAACTCGGTCTCGGGGTTGGGTGCATCTTTGAGCCATGAAGGCGCATCCATTCCACGCTTCTCGTACTGATCCAAGATCTTTTGACGCCCATCTTCGCGTCGTTGGGCGTTTCTTACTGCCCCCGGTCCAGCAAACGCAGTAACTCCGCGTTTTCTCGCGTCTGCTATAACCTCTGTAGGGTTTTTACCTTTGCGCCCAACCTCTTTCGTCACCCAAGCAAGGTCGATACCTCTGGCTTTTGCTGCCATGTCGAACTCGTTGGGCTTCAACCCCAAGCTTTTGCTATGGAGGATTTTAACTTCTGCGATGGATCGGGGTGCCGTAACCCCTGGTTGTGGTGCGCGGTCAGGCTCCTCGATGTTGCGTTTGTACGCAGCCGCCAAATCGTCGAGGTACTTCTCGATTTTGACCTCGGGAGGGTTGGTTAAAAACTTCCGCATCGCCCCACGTTCCTCGGTGAGTCGCTTGGGAGGCTTTACTTCGGGTACAGTAACCTCAACAGGTTTAAACGTAGGTAGAGCCTTTGGTTTCGGGGGAGGTGTAGGCTCAATCGGTTCAGGCTCAACAACCGGTTCAGGCTCAATCGGTTCAGGTACGTCTTCTACTTCATCTGGAAACGCCGTTGCCGCACGCGCTTCAGCGGCAGCAGCATCCATACCGAGATCTCTTACGAGTTCATCAGCAAGTTTGGTTCGCTTTTCCGCCGCTGCGGGATCTATCGCCATGTTACAGACCTCGATTCTTCAAATAGCTTTCAATCTTGGCTATGTCTTTGTCGCTCGGTGCTGCTTCACCTATACGCTTGTCAAGCTGTTGATTTTGTTGACGGCGATGCTGCTGCCATGCGGTTTGCATTGCTGCCTTGTCGGCACCAGCGGCACCAGTCACCTTGTAATCGACTTTTGGGTTGGGTATTCCCAAGTAATCCTGCGCATATAAAGTATCCGTCACAATCGTACTCAACCTACCCCTAAGATCCGTTAACGCTTCTTGTTGCCGACTTAGCCTTTGTATCTCCTTTTCCGAAGGCGTTATTGTGGGTCTTGGTCGATCAGTAATCACCATCCCAGGAACTCTCTCTGTCTCAAGAAGACTTGGATCGATCTTGCGCCACCTCTCCTTCTCTACCCTCGTCTTAGCAATCACTTGGTCTATTGCAGCCAATCGTCCCAGAACACGTTCTACGTCTCGTGACCATAGATCTTGCCCCCCAGGTAACAAACTACGCTCTCCTTCTTCTCCTTCTTCGTATAGACCAATTCTACGCGTCGGTGCCAGGTGCTCCCCGACCCCACTGACCCCTGGTGCAGACGGAGAAGGTAACGCCCCCAAGCCATGGGGGAAATAATCGCTAGTTGTGGCCAATGGACGCTGTTCCTTCCCTTCTCGCCGCCCTGTCCTTAGAGTTGCTATCTCGCCTATTTTATCCAACTGAGTCAATCGTTCCAGTCGTTCAAGTTCGCTTTCATCGGGCAACGGCTGCTCGGGATCTTCCAACTCTTTGATCACCTGCTGAAGCCTTTTTAACTCTTGTTGTTTTCGCAGTTGGGGGAGGGTCATCGACCGCCCGAAAGGAACCCCCGGATCTGGGAATGTTGGTCGAGCACCCTTCCCAGGTCCCTCTTTCCATTTGTGCAGTTCCTCTTTTGCCACTTTAAGTTTTGCCTCCCGCACTGCACCCGAAACACCTTCTCCGTAGGTAAGTCCTGCTCGTTCTCCAATGACCGCTGCCCTTTTCGCCGCTCCCAACTTTCGCAGTCTCGCAGTCTCCGCTTCTTTAGCCGCAGCATCCCAGTAAGCCTGTTCTTGCTCTACAGCGCGGCTTTGGAGATCTGCTGTCATTTCCCTCGCTTGCGCTTTGGGGATTCCCTGGTCAACCAGATCCTGTGTGGTATCTGCCGTAACCGCTGCCACATGTTTGCTGGGCGGTATCTTAGGTGGAGGTGCCGCCCTTTTCTTGGTTTTGTCGGCAGGCTCTTCAGCAGGCGCAGGTGCCCATTCTCCTGTCTGGTTATAGGCATCCAACCCTGCTTTTATTCCCGCTACGTTAAGCGTCATTATAACCTCCACACAACTACGTCATTGTTCAATACGTCTCTTTATTCCAACTCTGGAGTAAGTGGGTATAGCTTAGGTCTTTCGGCTAGCCCCGACGTGCTTTCCTGCTGCGATTTGGTGGATGGTGCCGCAGCCGTAGCTGTGCCACCTGACCGAATTTGCCTTTGTTGCCTACGTTTCTCCCGCACCCGATCCATTACCTCACGTCGAGTCTCCATCTCTGTACGCGCTTCTGCGGCTACGCTTTTACGGCCCTTCCGTGAAGGATCTTCACCCAAGTATCGCTTCTCCTTACGTGCCTCCTTCTTGGCCAAACGCATCGCCCTTTCCGCAGGTGTACGTGTCACTACCTCTACAATAGCTTCACGTTGGGCTTCTTCTGGAGTTACGCGAAGTTCGCGAGCACGATCACGAGCAGAACGAGCCGCTTCGGCTTCAGCCGTAGCAGTAGATAGCCACCGTCTCGCCTCCTTATGGCCCCAATATTCTTTTACTTGTTCCGCAGTCCAGTTGGGGTCCACCATCTCCGCAGTCAAGGGATCTGACGTAACCTTGGGTTCTGGGGTTTGCATATCCTGCATCATCACCCCTGTTCCACCCTTGTATATACTATCTTGCGGCATCGTAATCTCCTATCGAACGTCGGATAGACTAGAGAATGGTTGCTCCATGCGCGGTGAAGCCGAAGTCTGCTTTTTCTTCGCCGCTTCTTCTTGACGCTTTCGCTCTTGTTCAGCCGCCAAGTATTTGGCATCTATCCCTTGTTGTGCCGTTACTTGTTCCGCTGCGTTCTTCGCTTTTGACACCGCTACGCGGCTTTCAGATAGATACTTCGCCCTCGCATCCTCATCGAGAGTGTTTGGGTCAAACTTAGGCTTTGGTGCGGGTGTCGCAAGTACCTTACGCGTTTCTCGCTGTTTACGCAGCTTCGCCACATCCGCAATACCGGACAGCCTTTCGTCTTCTGCATCATCATCTTCAGGCTCTGCATCGGTCGCTCGCCTTTGTTGCCGTTTCTCCGCCCATTCTTTTAACCGTTGAAGTCTACTACCCCGAGTAGCTTGGACCAAGGCTTTCCCCGCCATTCCTGTGCTCGGTGTCACAGATGAAGGTGGTCCACCCTCACCGTCCATCGGCTCGTCATAATCAGGCTCACCCGGTACTCCCTCACCAGTCTCCGACCGCACATCTCTCGCCAAAGCTTCGCTCTTCGCTCTTTCGATACCCGCATCGATTTTTGCTTTTTCGGATAGTGGGGCTGATAGGTGGTAGCCTTCTTCTTCAAGAGCAAGTTGCGCGTCTACGACTCTTTTGGCTTCTGCATCTGGGGTAGTCGTAGTAAGAGCAGCATCCGCTTCTGCGTCCAAAATAGCTTTCTGGGCTAACATCCGCCTCTGTCTCGCAGCAAACTCCGAAGCACTCTTAGCCTCATCAGTAGGCTCTTCTTCGGTAGGCTCTCCCTCTGCAACGGCCCAAGTTACCGCTTCGTCTTCTGGCTCTGGCTCAAATGCTCCCCTTCCTACGGGTTCATCTGTTCTGTCTCTCGGCTCTCGACGAGCTTCATCCCTCCCATCTCCCGTATCTTCATCCCCCAAGAATGGATCCTGTGATTGCGACGACCCTCCTCCTTGCCACCACCCTCCCCGCGAGGTGTCACCTTCGTCTCCTTCGCCCCTACCTCCTTCGAATGAATCCCGATACCGTCCCCTCCGTGATCTCGATACCCAACCACCCCCAGAAGTCCAGACGTTGCCACGTTGCCGCTGCGCATCAGCTTCAGGATGGTCAACAAACTCCACACCCCCGTACTCGTAGCCAGTTTTACCCACCATAGGCTCATCGACACCGGGCTTTTCGCGCCCCGCTATCGCCAATGCATGGGTTGAATCGCGCACAGTCCAGAAGTTATCGGTGCCGCGCCGATGTTCAATATCAACCTTGCTGCCTACGATCTCACTCGTCTTGTATATCTCTCGGCGACCGGTCTCTATGTTGACTATCTCGATGTAACCATCTGCATACTCGGGATTGTTTAGCTTCTCCGCATGAAGCTTCATCTTTTCCCCGCGAACCACATACGTCAAAGGCGGCTTTTCTTGCTCCCCTACATCGGGCATCTGCGCAAGAACATCTGTGGCTATCGCAGCATCGCCCACAAACGGAGCAGATGCACGCAGAAGGTCTTCCTCCGTGACAAGGCGGTATCGACCATTCTCATCTATGACAGCAGATTTCGCTAACATGGCTGCTTCTGGTGCAAGCACCACCACACCATCCTGCTCAATAAAAAGAGGAGGGTTAGCTTCCTTTTGGGCTTGTGAGAGACTTTGGTGCCACTTGCTCTTCCCTAAAGCATAGTCTCGGGGTACCTCTTTATACTCGTTGTTAGTAACGTCCCATATATAGATCCGCTGTGCTTGCTTATCGTATAGTAGCTGCTCACCTTCGCTTTCGATACCGTAGAACCGTTCGTTACGAGCCGCTCGAACAGACTTGGCCATTTCAGGTGTAAGACCCTTCCCTGTCGCTACGTCATATGCGTACATCCCGTTGTCTAGCTGGAAAGACGCAATTTTATCAGGGTCGTACTGACTTACTTCGAAGCTGACGAATTCCCCTGTAGTCGCACCGGGGCTACCAAACCGTGTGTAGCTCAACGACCCCGCGAGATTGGGGCGCATCGATTGCCGACCCCAAGCCATGATCGCTTTGCGGTCATCCCGTCCCCGAATATATTGTTTGTCATTGGTGACATAGCCAATGTGGAATCCGTTTTCTTTGGCCCATTGGCGAAACGCGGGTCTCGAAAAAGCTTTTACTTCTAGCGCAGTGACATCCTCACCACCCCGGATCCTCTCACCGAGATGCTTAAAGGACAGCATCTGCTCTTCATAAAGTGCATCATCCTTCTGAATCTTATCAATTTGCGATTGTGCCGTTAGCCTATCGACAAGGCCCATGTTCGCTTTTTCGCCCGCCAACAACTTTTCTATTTCCGATTGGACATCTCTGGACATCTCAGCCCGTAGGCTCTCATCTGACTCGCCTTCAGCTTTCCTCGCCTTTGCTTTTAAGTTTTCCCATGATTGCGTCAAATACCGCTGCTCGGAGACGTAGTTAGTTTGGGCAGCATTCGCAGCTTTCATCAGATCCCTAAGCTGAAGTTGCTGCATACTGCTCAACTCTCTCTTGGCGTTGTCGGACAGTGATAATAGACCTGTCTCCTGATCAATGCTCATGATGCCGCCGACCTCGGACGCGACTTGATAAAGGACTTGATACAACTCCACTTCGGGTATTGAACCTGCTGGACCTACTCGGTCTGCATCGTATGTGTCCAACAACGCATGTACAGCCGCAACTCTACCCCCCATAAGATGCAGCTTTTTTCCAGTAGTTCGATCTGTGTGGGTGTAACCAGCCTGCGAAGCTTTTCGTGCTGAATTCGCAATTGTGCTAACTCGCGGAGTCCGCGCCTTTGCTATTGCAGTACGAGACCGGAGTATCTCTGCTTCTATTTTCGCGACGTTGTCGTGGATGTTGCGCGAATCTTTAGCAAGTGATTCTTGCCAATCACCAACATTACGCATCATCGTATCGAGCAGCTTGATTTCGTTCTTATACTGGCCGATCAGATTTTTGTTGTACTCACGTCGTATTCCGTTGAGGTAAGATCCGACTGATTTCGACAGGTTACCGTAAAGACGGAATTCATGTTCAGTAATCTCTTGAGTTGTCGCCTCATCCGCAGTGGTCCACCCATGGACAGCGGCAACTGCGTCAAACATCCCGGCATAAGCAGCCATTTATTCATTCCCCCCTGGCGTACCCGCCCCGGCACTCTTCAAGTATTCGTTGTAGTTTATGTCTGATTGAAGTGCCGCCGCTTGCAGCCCTGCTGTCGATGCACTTTCCGCCGCCGGTACAATCCAATCCCAATCGGCTGCGACTTTTTCGGCGTGCGCCTGCACCTTTGCCAAATCCGCTGCTTTCTCTTGATGTGCAACTTGTTGTGATGCCTTCTCCATCTCGGCTGATGCCAATGCCTGCGCGGTTGCTGATTGTTGACCCAACCCCGCAGCTTGCTGTGCGGCAACTCCAGACGCCACACCACCCGTTGTAGCTTGCTGTGCTTGTAGTCTTGCCCGCTCTTCACCCAAAGCAGCGTTAGAAGCAAATGCAGCCTGCTTCATCGCTTCCCGCTTTTGCGCAGCGGACATTCCGTACCCTTTACCGGTCGCAAGTCTCTGCTCCGCTCGTGCGGCTTCTTTCTTTATGGGGGCGTAGGCACCTTTCGTCTTTAAGTGCTTAATTCCAGCACCGATACCCTTAGTGCCCAACCCAACAGCCGAAGCGATTAAAGCGGCGGTGACTGGTTCCATTATTACCTCCCTCGTAAGTATATCGTGTGACGCTAAAGTACGGTAAGAACTCTGGCATTTCGGATGCCGAAAGATGCCCGCGAATTAATTAGTTGAGTACGTGTAAAACCATCGGCGGAATCGTCCATAGCTATGCTTTCGAAATCATCGGCGAAGTTTTCTAAAAACACTTGGACTTGAAGTTCGTGCCAACCAGCGGATACTGATGTAGCCATATGTGCCATATCATAGGGTCGAGCCATATAATGCTCAAAATGATGTGATTCGCGATCAACGTTAGTTGGCTCATTAAGTAAATACGCAGACAGCGGAGCGGCTCGTACAGTATGTTCCAACGTAGCGCCATTCAAAGTGGATCTCATCTTAACAAGCGGCTCAACCCTATCTTCGCCAGTATCATATAGCTGGTCGATTTGAGGTACGAACGCAGACAAGTGGAATGACCATTGCCACAAAGCAAACGTCACGTCATAGGGCATGTAAACACGCAAAGCGCAACCTACGACAGGTACAAACTCTTCAGATGCTGCGTCAGAGATAGTATTACTAAAGTAATGCGCGGTATCATATTGAAAATCTTGGTGACCCCGGAAGACTTCACCAGGCCACACATGCTCCTTCGAACATTTGAATGACGACGATAGATCAGTCAAATCACCGTTGGCTGTGGACATAATCCCATGATCCAACGTGGTACTATAGACGTTCTCGTTGTGTGAATCTACGGATAACGTATTACCATTGGTATAGTCTAAATCTTTAATAATAGTCATGACTTACGCTACTTCTTTAGTTGAAATACTTGAACACTACCCTTATCATAGGTGTAAGAGATCTCATTGTCCTCTTGGGCTGATCCATTCCCCATCTGTAATACACTACCAAACAACCCGATGGATGTAATGTTTGCAATCGCATCAGCCGCTTCGGTCGAGTCGTCGATTATAACCATCAAAGCGACATCAAACCTGTCAGGTTCATTGTCGCTTCCTTCCAGCCAGCCGGGGTCAACTATTTTCCCATCTGTAATAGCTGAACTCCCGTACTTTTCCTTGTTCATTGACCACCACAATTGATGGTTCACCGACCCTTGACTACGCTTCATCATCACCCACGCCCCGGTATCGTTTCGGTAGTACCCAAGCTGGAATGACGCGACAACATCACGGTAAAAGTTGCCTATATCTACTGAATAGGGGTTAGCCGTGGTGGTTAGCATCATCTTTGTCACTGATATATTCGCCAGTACAACCACAACGGTTGAGTCAGTCGTATTCCATCCCGACGAGCTTGCAGTATTTACTGACTGTATCAAATACCACCCAGATTCATCAGTTGTGGTTGAAGCAACGTCATCGCTGCTAAAACCGGGGTAGTGGTTGTACGCTGTCGTGGTGGTACTAAATGTTTCTTGTGTAGAGAATGCCACAGGGCTGGCAAAGTGATCTCGGGTAAACGCTCCGCGTCCGCAATATCCCGGCTGCACATCGTTTAGTGCATCACGCACTGCATCTATCCCATCAGTGCCAATAGACTTAGCCGACACAACATCTTCTGACTCTAAAGCATCAGGCTGAACCGTAGCCACTGAAGCCGTAGCCGAGGGGAATGTCGGCATATCCATCACAAACAATTGTCGATTGAACGTATAGACATGATCCGCCGCATCACTAAACGACGCTGCTGATCGAGGGATTCTCCGTGCGACAACCTCGATTGTGTGTTCACCCGCTTGTACTGGAAACACCGACCCCATACGCACTGGAAACATCTCGGGACCGCAGGTACCTGTACGCTTTACATAATTGGGCGGAAACGCCGCTGCTGAAAGTACGTCCGCAGGTTGATAAGGCACAACTGTAGTTTCAAACGGGTTGTGCTTTCCCGTGATCGTCCATTCGAGCACTTGACCGTCTACCCGAATCGCAAACTGTACACCGCAGGGATAGCCTGAAGCTGCGTACCCTTTGCTAGGATTATGAGCGTCATATTTAGTAGCAAGCTCGCCCCATGGATCATACGTACTGCTATTAAGAACCACTTGGGTACCACCGTCAAAAACGACCTCTTTCGCGCTGGTCCAACCACCAAACCCATGGTTGGGATAATTCCCTTCCATATTAAAACTAGAGTCTGCTATACCACTACCGTCCCAGCCCGATCCCAACTCATCGTCCCACCACGTCCAAAAATACTGCGCAAACCCAAGAATCCATAGCTTTGAGATGCCAGTTGTAATGGTGGCAGTCTCCATTGCTGTCCAAGCAAACGTATTGGGGATTGCCACTTCGTTTGTCGAGTTCTCGTGACTTGGCTCTTTAAATGCCCCCGGTGTTCCCATCCCCGGATTCGCTACGCCTTTTTCATATACATAGTCAAACAGCGCGGCTGAGTCAGGGGTTACGTCTACTGTGCGTGAGACATTATGGGCGTTCAGCTTACCGGAGCATAGCTCTGCGGCAGGGATAAAATCACCATTCAGCTCTTCTGGATCAAGTATATCGGCAGATCGTAGTCGCCGTCTGGGGAATATGTAGCTCACCTTACCTCCGCGTAGCTTGCACTACATCTACCCACGTTAAACATCTGCTCTATGAGGGATGCGTCCTCGCACATTCCCCATAGTGGCTGTACTAATATCAAACGCAAATGCTGCAATGTGCAGTCGCCCCGGATGAGCCATCTTAATCCTAAAAGCCCATGAGTATGCATTCTCGATACCTACAGGTATTTGCCGCCAAAACAATCGCGGATCATGTGCCTTCGAAGTTCCAATCACCGCTGAGCCTGCAATATCAATCACGACATTGCTACCATCGTCGGGTCCGACCGCCCGAACATCCGTCATGGTAGCCACTTCTATCCACGAGCCGTTGCGATAAAACGATATCTCAAAGTCGTCGTTGTACGCATCCAACATACCAATATACATCGACCGTACATGTAGGGGAGTCAACCCAATCTCATCCCCATACATCCATGCCGACTGATACTTTGCATTGCGAGATGGAATCGTCCACGCCGTAGTTTCATGGTCCAGCACGAATACGTCTGTCTGGTCATTGGCATCACGATCACTTGGCCCTGTAGGCTCCTGCGTTTCATACGCAGCAACACACATCAAATACTGTCGCCAATCATCTGTGTTGCACATCCCTGCGATCTTGAGACCCAACCGCTGCCTACGCCAATAAGTACCATCAAAACAAAGAAGCAATGTGTTTGCTGCTTTGCCCGCCTCTGCAACAGCGCAACGGTACTCGCGACTCACTGGGTCAACCGCCGCAACCGCTGATGTAAAGCGGGAGCGATTCAATGTACGGATCGTGCGTTGGATGCCGCCGCTGATCAGCGTGATTACGCCGCGATGCATCATATAAAACCCATCACGCCCCAGCCAGATCAGTCGTCCGTCAGGTAGAGCTTTAAGCGAACCCGGAGCAATGCACCCAATGCCCCTCGACAACGGGCGTGGTTGACCAAACTCCTCCATCGAATACACGCTGGATGCAGTGAATATCAACAGTGACCCCTCGTGCGAAGAGACCCCTGTGATCTCGGCACCACCGCTGTCGGGGATGACCCAATCATGTACAGAAAATGTACCTGGTCGTCCAGGCTGCGAACGACGTAACAGCCCCGCATTACTAACAAAGTTTGCAATAACCAATCGTCCCTGGTGCGTACACATCACTCGAAACGCAGGTACTGTATCGGTTATCGTCGCGGGTGCCCCCAACTCACCGTCTGACTTCTCATCAGAAAACGCAAGCACCCCACGCCCCGGTATCCTTGTAAGAAACCGTGGCTCAGGTGAATTGTGCAAAACATCCGCTGTTCGATACAACCATACAGCTACCGTATGCTCTGGCGGCTCACCTGTTGTGGTTACCAAAAACTGACGCGTCAAGTCGGTAATGTAGTCCAAATTGTCAGCACCAGCATTCATTGTGTCTATTGTTACAACGTTACTTTTCGCCGACATTGCTGATAGGTTGCCATGGACATCTTGGTACTGTAAGGAATAATACCAACCCCCCGTCAACACCGCCCCAGCCTCACCATCCATTTCATCACCGGCTGTTCCGATACGACCGGACCATGAATACCCAAGAGAGTTGGTCTGTTCCGTAGTTCTATTGGTTCCCGCAGGTGAGTCAGGACCATACGCTGTGGGCGCACCTGGACGTTCCCAAAAACCCAACGGTACAACCATTCCATCTGCTGAGATCACACGCGCTTGGTCAGTACCATTCGTCCATATGATTGTGTCATTGATGACGACAAACTGATCTGGATACTTGGGTAAATGCTCAGATGACAACCCAGACTCAATCTCAATCCATTGACGTTTCCAACCCTCGTGGCGATATAGCTTCGTGCCCGCACGGATAATCAACGTATCTGCGATACCCCCGACTAACCCCGCATGAAAGATTCCATGGGCGCGACCGAGATCCGACGCAGGTGTCTTTACCTCTACACCACCTGAGTCCTTCGGTGGCTCATACAGACAGGGACCGACAACTGATTTCAGCGTTCCTTCAACTGTAATTGCGAAGTTTTCAACCTTTGTCGCCAACGCGTTTGGAGCATACAGCTTCTGCGCCTCACCGGGAGGAACGATAAACTGTCTAGTTGATTGGCCACTTGGTCCTGCCATCTACCACTCCGTGTACGAATAGGCGCTGATGGTCTCTGTAACACTGGAAGCACCGCCCTTCGTAAACTTGTAGCGAAGACCGGCAACAACCTCAAACTGATAGGGAACCTTAAACGTACCCGCAATATTGTTTGGGATTTGCGCTATCACAACCGTATTATACGACCCCGACGCCGCAGATGTTTCGACCAAGCAATTAATAACCGCAGCGTCACTCGCAGTGGTCACCAATGTGAAGTAACCAAACACACGTCGAATCTTGCGTACTGTGCTTGCAGACGTAGATACAACGGCACCAAACGCAGGTGCCGTCGCTATTTGCGTCAGCCCTGCGTCTGGAATCTCTGCGTATGAATGCTTCCCGCTCACCAACTGCGCAGTGGAGCCATCGAACAAATGACCGTGCGGAGCTACGGCGGGGGCAAAGCGGGGCAGTATACCTGGACCTAAAGCATCACGAGATATCTCGTCATACGTGCCGTATCGGTTACGCCTCCCCGCCATCCTCCATTACACCGCTGCCGCAGTGCGAGCATCCCATGCGTTTGAAAGAATATCAGCCGCTTGGCTTTCTTTCTTCAACTCTGGCAAGACCCGCATAACTCGTGATTTCCACGTCATATACTTTTCATCCTTCTTGGGTACAGGAAGGTCCCATACGCTGTCGCCATCCATCGCGACAAAGCACTCGTTCTCTTCATCCCAAGTCGTCCCTTCGGGAACAAAGCAGTTCGTCTTTCTGTGGAATATCCAACCTTTGGGTCGCCAATCAAAGGCGCTTCGTTGCTCAACATCTGATGAAATAAACTCAACACCGTTGCGCGTCATCAACACAGCTTGCCAGTTCTCTTCATCATTGGCTGAGCCGATAATGCTGATTACGAGAGCCTCTTCGCTCATTGTATTAAGGTTGGTGCGCTCCATAGCGGCACCCAACTCGGGACGAGGTAGACGAGAAAGATAGGGTCCTTGCATAATAATCTCCTTGGCTGTCCTATCAATTATCCAGTGTAGTTAAATTACTCACTCGAAAATGTACCGTATCGCCGACGCACACGCTGACCCGCCAAAGAGACAGGCTCGACAACACGACCAGGGTTTGCGTAGCGGTGTCTATACCGTCGCGCAAGTATCTGGTACCGATCAAGATGCAACTGGGCACCTGTTTGATCTGCACCATCATTTAAGCACAGATAGTAAAGACCCAACTCAATCAATGCTGGAACAGCATCACGTTGAATCGGTGCAGTGTCTTGATCATCAGAAAACTTACGCGGCAACCGTAGCACTCGCATATCAAGCTCATATGCCGCATCTTGGTGTGGGTATACCTTGTATGCGTAGTAGCCAGTGGAGTGCTTCAAGGGTCTATAGTAGTCAGGAATCGCTGACCCATCCCACGTATACGACGCTGTCTCAATCAAAGTTGCGGGATCTACTTCTGCCAGTAGGTAGAAGATGCCAGCGGTTTCTACGTTGTTGTATGCGCCCACCCCGTTTTTACGCACGCTATCACGCGCAACGTAGAAGCGAATACGCAATCCAGAACGTGTCTCTCTCGCTGTATTCTCCACATCGAAGTTGGTCATCGCATCAATATTCGCAGCTTGAATCTGAATCG
>Ga0098047_10000307_pt1 | contig 20000 bp, 20 predicted proteins | sample 12_taG_FD_92585 | JGI IMG/M metagenome (GOLD analysis project Ga0098047, IMG submission 92585) | Marine viral communities from the Subarctic Pacific Ocean - 12_ETSP_OMZ_AT15267 metaG | ecosystem: Environmental > Aquatic > Marine > Oceanic | place: Subarctic Pacific Ocean | collected 2015-01-16 | reverse complement strand
CTCCAATGACTGTATCACCAAATACATTCAAGTATCCAAACGAACCCGATGAAGCTGATGATCCACTTATATGTGAAGAAAGGTGTATTACACTTCCTGATTGTGCTGCTAAAGTATTAATATGTAATTGTGACAGGATAATTTATCTCCATTATGCTACAAAGAATGAAGGTGGCACTACTAGCCATCTTGCTCCATCCTCTACGGTCATTGTATATCCATTTCCAACTGTTACATTATCCCCAATCGTTAAAGTAGTGGACCCGCTTACAAGCGTTGTATTAAAATCAACAGTATTGTTTACTGGCCACGTCATTAATGCTGAAGAAACTTGTTGAGCTGATAAGGTTTGAGTAACTTCTACGCTTCCGGTATACTGTGTACTGCCAGAAAATTCATTTCTGTCTGTCCATTCAACTCCTGCTCCAGCAGGGTTAACTCTTAAATACTTTCCTGCATTTGTTGCTGTAACATATGGTAAACCACCACCAACTGAAACGTGAGCATAACCACTTTCAGCTTCTGTGAATGTAAGAGTTAAGGTGTTTGCATTTGTTGCTCTAATTCTTTGTGGAATAATTACATCACTATTTCCATCATACACTGTTACCGCTGGATATTGATATTCTAAATTATGACTCACTGTCCATGTTACGTTTGCTGAACCTTGAGTGTGATTATAATTTTGACCACCAGCTGTGCGAGATCCACCAGTAGATAATATAGCTGTTCCATCTACAGCAGAATCAAATGTAACAGTTAAAACATTAGCACTAGTTGCTGTAACTTCCATTGGAATTACTAGCTTATCGTTATCATCGTAAACACTAACAACTGGATATTGAAATCCCATACCATGTGTTATTGTCCAAGTTGCGTTTGCAGAACCTTGAGTATGCTCGTACTTCTGTCCTAACCCAACCAAATCCGAACTTGCTCCTGAATTTTCCCACTTACTAGACGCTGTACTGTAACTTAAAATATGACCGTTTGATGGTGCCGATATAGTTGTATCTTGTGCTTCATCAATACTGATTCCGGCAAGGGTACCTATTACGTGACCAAAAGAACCCGTTGAAGTAGCTGAACCACTTACGTTACCCTTATTAAGAATAAGATCGTGATTAAGTATATTTTTTCCTAGGTATTTAACGTCGGCCATTAGGTCATTTCTAGTATACTAGCAAATGCTTCTAATGTACTAGCGGCACTTGCAGTTAATTTTAAAATATCGGTTGCTTCCAAATTAATTGGTTTTTCAAATATTGCTACAGATCCATTAGGGACCGATAAATTCTTAGCTATGTGAAAAGCTGTATTAGATTGACTAGTATCGGTGACCGTAATATTCACTGTTGCATCGTTAGTTGCGTGAATATTTGAAATGTATATTGCGTGAATAACCCCTGTCGTTGCAGCTGGACACGTATAAACTGTTGTTGCTGAGTTTCCGATTGCTTTAGCTGCATTTTTAAATATATTGGCCATTATTATCCTCCAAAAACTATTGCCATTGCCGTGGCATGATCAATTACTGATGTTCCTTCCTCGTAAATTCTTCCTCCAACTGCATTCATCGATCCGGTAACAGACATAGAACCGGACATGTTAAGAGACCCAGAAATTGGTGTACTAGTATTTGAAGTTAAAACCGCTTCGACTGCAGCACTACCTGCATTCTTTTCAAAGTAAATTTTACCGTCGTACGTGTTTATAGCAAGCTCACCTGAATTGAGGTTTGCCGTGGATGGAATACGGTCTTCTACAGCCGACCGTCTAAGCTTAATTATCTGTGCCATTATATAACGGCTCCTATGTTAACGTAGGGTATATACCCCAATTGTAGACTACAATAGCTTATATAGCTTCTTTAATTCTGCAAAAAAATCTTGGTACGCCTTAACAGCCTTGCCAAACTGTCTGTTCGTACTTTTATCTCCCCCTCTAGATGCATCGTGTGCTAACCTTGAAAACTTTCTGCCCATAATTGCAAAATCGTCCATAAGATCTTTAGCATCCCTAGAAAAATCTCCCATTAGAACGAACCACCATCGATAGTCTGAGACATTTCGAAAGCAGATCCATTCCATCTTACATACTCTCCAGCAGTATCTCCATTAGTACTAGTACTAGCTGGAGCCGGAACAAAATCAACCGTATCCGTTCCTCCATCATGTACCATTATTCTATCAACTGCGTTGGTGTTGTATGTCAAAGTCAAATCAGAAGCAATAGTTGCAGTAGTGTTGGTAACCGTAATACCGTTGGTTGCAGCAATTAGAGCTTGTGCCGTAACCACTCCCTCAATATTGAGAGTTCCGTCTACATCAGCATTACCTTCTAAGTATAAATCTTTATATCGCTTAGCATCGGAACCAATATCATCTGCATTGGTTGTATTCGGAAGTACGTTACCCTTAGTTTCTATTAAGTCCGTAGTTCCTAAATCTATATGAGTTCCGGAATCAACACCTTGAATCATGTCCACGGATGTAAGATCGGCATCAACAAAATCAACCGTTCCACCCGTTACTGGTTGTGTTACTCTACCACTACCATCACCGATTAAAACTTGTGTATTTAATAAATTTGCAGCACTTGTTTGCTGTGGAACTCTGTAATGTGTCGATCCACTTATTCCAGAATACCAATAATCACCGGTAGGATTCCATAATAACGATCCTGTGTGTGCCGTTCCAACCTTATCTAAGACCTGTACACCACCGTCACCCGATGCTCCAAGAGTGTTTAATACGACTACCCTATCACCAATTTCTAACGTAGAAGAATTGACTATAGTTTCAGTACCGTTTACAGTCAGATTTCCTGGAATAGTAAGGTGATTTCCATCAAAGGTAACATTCTCAATTACTGTATTACCATTCGTAGACGAAATAGTTAAATTACCACTAGCTCCAGTATGTGTTATGGTTTGAGCGTTAGTCTTATCAAGCGTTATATTTCCTGCTATAGCAGCTATACCGTTAACATCTAAAGTAGTAGTTTCAGTTTCACCCGCTACCGTTAACTTATTCGCCTCAAGAGTCAGTAAATTAGTATCAGAATCAATTCCAATATTCGCAGCATCATCTAATTTAATAGAACCATTAAGAGTTACTAAACCACTAGACAGTACGAGTAAATCAGTATCACCTGAAATTCCAATATTATCACCTGTAAATCTTATAGTTTCTACGTCGACGTAAGAACCATTAAACGTTATAGCACCTGTTGCATCTATCGCTATCGCTCCACCATCAGCATCTATGTCAAACGATGCAGCCCCAAGTGTCATTACACCATCTGAATCAATTCCAACTACTCCTGACGCATCGATATCAAACGTAGTAGATTCTATAGTTATCGGCTTATCTGCTGTCGTACCAATTGCAATAGAAGTTGCTGAATCAATTGTTAACGCTCCAGCTGCATCTAAATCAAACGTACTAGATTCTATAGTTATGGGCTTATCGGCTGTTACACCAATTGCAATAGAAGTATTCGAATCTATTGTTAACGCTCCACTCGCATCAATATCTAACGTAGAAGCATTAAAATCAACAGCAACATTTGCATCAGTACCAATACCAATCGAACCACCATCAAGCGTAAGAGCACCTTCAGAATCTATATCAATTGTTGTAGCTGAAAGTATACTGTGAGGACCGCCGTTCGCAGTAAGGGAACCACTCATCCATAAGTTATTCCATCTTTGACCGGTACTACCTAAATCGTATGTATCACTTGCATCTGGTATAATATGAGATTGTACATCTGCTCCGAATACAACATTATCTGCTGCGGAATCACCTAAAGTTATCGTTCCGCCTGCACCCGCTGCAAATATAATTTCACCAAGAGCATGTATATTTCCTGATGCATAAATATTAGAAGCTGTTACATCTCCAGATGCAGAGATTGTAGATTCTACATATAAATTACCAGTTGTTCTTAAACTTCCAGTAATAGCTCTATTTGCAATATTACCAGTAAGATCTAAATTTTCATTCGCTGCCGTGTTTAACTTGTACAGTTTATACGTGGCAGAATCATGAAATAAAATGTCATTTAACGACGCGCCAATAGTTCCAGCATTTAACGTTGGTACCGTTCCCCCCTGGTGTAATCTACCAACTACAAATCCTGACGCATTAGCTCCATCACCTACGTGAAGAACCGGAGTGGTTAAACCAGCAACTGAACCCGTAGATACACCTAACTCAGCTTTCGCTAAAGTAGTTAATTTAAGTTGGGCTGCCGTACCTCGTCGATGTTTTATAATTTGAGCCATGTTTTATTCTCCATTCACTCCTGCATATTTATTAATAAATATCAAAGTTTATTGAAATCCATCACCTAAATCTAACACGGGTGCTAGATCCTCTGTTCTATTACCTAAAATACCAAGGCTTTCTATTTCAGCTCTAGCTTTTTGGGTCTGTTCACCTATAACTGCGTTTGCAATCGCAAATGCTCCTGAAACTACCAATGCTTTTTCATCTATATCAACTTGAGTTAACGTAGTTTGTCCATCAACAATAAAATCCCCAAGAACTGCTAAACTTCCCGTCATAGCCATATCTCCGGATAAATTCAATCCTCCGTCTACTTGAAGTGGACTTGTACCTGATATCGCACCGGTTTCTAATCTTCCAAAAGATCCCGTTCCAATAACATTAATATCCTCTCCAATATAAGAACCAGTTTCTACATGTAAATATGCCGTTCGTATTCCCAACGATGACGTAACCGTAGAAAAAGTAGGATCGAGAGAAGTAGCTAACAATGAAGATATTGCACCGACTCCATTATAAGCAAACGCAGTAAAACTCATGTTATCTCCAGGTGCAAGAGTCAGAGTAGAAACAGAAGTCGAAGATCCACCACCTCCGGAACCAAGATTGGTTACAACTCTAATGGACTTTGCACCTTCATCATCAATATGTGTTATTGGTAAAATATTAATATCTGTTTCATCAGAAATTATTATTTGTTTGGGTGTTATAAATTTTTGAGTTAATATAAGATCGTTAAACGAATCCGGTACCAAATATCCCCTAAGGGTAACAGAAAAATTAGTCTTTATACTTCGTTTGTTACCTTCGTATTCACTAGCATCTTCAAAACTATCAATAGTACACCTAAATCTAAATTTTCCAGGTTCACCCCAATAAGATCCCTCTGACCAGTTGATCTTCTCAACTATAGAATTCATTTGATCAGTAAAACTAGTCCATATAATAAAATCGTAATTCAATACAACATAATCTGGAACTGCAACATTAAACATCTCTCTCTTTGGAGATATTCCCTTTGTTACTGAAAGTTTATCGTACCTATTTTCTTGAGTGTACCTAGATTGATAAGTTGTAACTAATTTTGGAGAAGTAGGATCTAACTTATCAACTGGAATCGATTCGTCTTTTGTAAGATTAGTTCTCCTAAAAGTAATGATCGGAGTCATTATCTTTCGTTTGTTATCCCGAATATGTCCTTGCCTTTGAATAGCTGCCCATCTTTCGGGATTCGCGTATATTACAGGAACCTTTACCTGTTCTCCGGCTTCTTCTACTATAGGCTTGATAACATTTTCAAAATAATAAAAAATAGTAGAATCTATATCCAACAAACCGATTTTAGGATTTCTAACCTTATCGTCTTGCCTAGTTACTTCTCTTCCTCTGTTTATTTTATCCGAAGCTGTTTGTAATTTTTTTGATATTTTTTTAGCCATTAGTGTGCTCTAATTCTTTCGATACCAACTCGACTCTGTTCTGATAAATAAGCATTGCAAATAACAGCATGATTGTTTTCTTGCATACCACCTATGAGTTGATTTTCTTGTATTTCGTTTATTTCCCAATATGCATAATTCCACTCAATTATATCTCCAATCTCTGTAACAAAATCTACATCAATAAGAGATTGTCTAAGAAAAGAAAACGTTCCATCTTGATTAAGATCCGGACCGAATTCTGTTATTTCATAATCAAAATCTGCAGCTTCAATAATACAAGCTAACTTTATTCCGTTCTTGTAAACACGACCCGACGAAGATTCACCGTATAGATTTGGTTGAGTTTCATACGTTGAAATCTTATACACGACTACTTCTTGATTTATGACACCATTCTTCTTGGATTTTGGATCTCCAATCAATTCCTTATTAACAGTATCAAAGAAGTTTAAATCTCGTGACCGTAAAAATCTTCCAGGCATCTGACTACCCTATATAAATGTTTAATGGTACTTTATTAAGTTTTTCCTGCAAACGTGTACTCTCTTCGCTATCGGCTTCCAACATAATTTTCCTACTAGTTTGTTCTAGCGTTTCCCTTAATTCTGCTATCAACGATTCTTTTTCAGTTGTCGCTTCCGATCTCAGTGTTTCACCATCTAACACTACTTCAGAATTTGGAATTGGAATAGAACCAAACTTACTTCTAACATTACCGAGTAATTCTTTACTCAATGCTAAACCATATTTTTTTATCCACTGTTTACCTACATCATTTATAAACTTGTACTCTATATTATCGTACGGAACATTAGAATAATCAGATATCACATCTTCAGACCCACCACCAGGCGTTATCAATGTATTATCACGCTCTGACATCAGAATATAATCGAAATATAACTTTGTTGTCGAAGTAGGAATCGGGAATATACGTAATTTATTGTTTATCAACGTAAAAGAATAACTAGATTTTCTAAACTCGTCGTTAAATTCTATTGCTTGCATTCTTAAAAGATCTTCAAATACTGGCATCAAAACAAAACTAGTAGCTGGAGAAAATTGACCGAAACCAAATCCTTCTATAAAATTAGCTGTTCCGTACCCAGTAGTTGCATACGGATCAAAAAACTTTTGAACAGCTGGAGGTGCATCGTGATATATTTTCTTTATTTCGATAGAGTTTCCAGATTCTGAAACAGCAGACCACAAAGCGTTAAGATCGTAATCTTGAGTTCCAACGGCTACATCGATACTCCCTTTTTTCCAGTCTACATATCCACCAACTCCAGCTTCTGTTCCATACTGCTGGCTTAGAAAAACAGTTCTTCCCAAAGTAGGCGTTATTCTTTTACCTGAAATATTAGATCCCGTAGCTTGACCCTGAAGGTGAAGTAAGTTATCTCTAATGTTAAATTGATTGACTTGCGAACTATATTCAGTAACTGACTCTTCAAAACAAGCATAAAAAGATCCCGATTGCATTTCGATATCAACGATAGGATATCCGAGTCGTCTGCCGGCCCAATCTGCAAATCTATCTACAGAATGTGCTCCAGAACCAGAAAATTCTGTATCAGCATCATAAAAACCGTAAGGAGTTGCTCCTGGTTGAAAAGAGCTACTTCCTTGCCATATAGGTACAGCCATTGTTATTTCTCCATTTAGAAACGTTTCCGTTTATAAATATCGTTCAACTGAACTTGTAACCACTAAAATAAAAAAGGGGCTCACGAAGAGCCCCTTTAATTATGATCAATGTGCAATAAAGATTACACGCGACCTGAGTCTGCGACGTTCACTAAGCCGTAGAATTCGGAACGAACCATTTTCTTAGCATAGCGAGTCATCACACCACGGCGTGGAGTGAAGTTAGTCGGATCGTAAACAACGGGTGTCAAGATCAGTGGCACATAAGGTGCATACACAGCGCCTGTTTCAAGGAACTGAGCCCCACGGAAACCACAGAGAATCTGATCGTCCTGTAGGTAAGGATTCTTGTACACGTCGAAACGGCTGTTTAACGCTCCGATCTTCTGTACGCCCATAGCATAACTCTTACCAGGATCCCCATCAGAATCCGTAGCAAATCCAGGAATTACTTCTAGGATAGTAGCAACTTCAGGTGAGACCACCATAAAGTTTGCACCGCCACGAAGAGTTTTCTTGTGAATTGCATTAGATACTGCTTGGACCTTGTGACCAAGAGTCTGGAACCACTCACCTTTGGTGTAAGCGGATGCGTTAGCGGAAGTAGTATCAAATGCTGATCCACCCCACTCGTATCCAACCTTAGCTGACCAATATTCAGTGGCTGCGGAAGCGTGGGTTTTCAACATATCGATGATTTCCAAATCTACTTCCATGGTTACGTACTCTGACAACATAGCTGTCAGTTCTGCCTCAGCATCCACCGCGTGATATGCGTTGAGGTCTTGTGCCAATTCAGGCGTCCAGACGGCCTTCAGTTTACGAGTCTTCGCTGTAATAGCGATAGAGCGCATCTGAATGTCGACTTCAGGAATGCCTGCATTAGTTTCTTCAGGATTAGATCCTTCGGATGCAAACGTGGTTTCAAAGTCACCACGACTTGTTTCGGCTGGAGCTTTATGATACGCAATATTGATGTTTTCATCTGCAGCAGCGCTAACTGAACCACTGATGATCATCGATACTGAAGTACCAGAAACTGAAGTAAAAGCTGGGTAATGGGTTATTACCTTACTAGCGGCGGATCCGGAATGGATCGCCCATGCTTTTGCACCATCGGTATCAGCATCTGCGGGAGCTGTAAAAGTAAGCTTCCTAAGATTGTTACCTGCAGCTGAAGCTGAAAGATTCGCGTCGAATCTAACATCAGCTACTGAAGCAGTCACTACGTTTGCAGCGGCTACAACTACGGATGCGGCAGCATCGTTAATTGAATATCCCCACTTACCGGCACCATACATGCCGCCAGCTGGATCACCAGAACTGGAAGTATCACCGTGAAGGTCTGAACCTTTCGCGTGTAATTTTCCACCCTGTTGTGTTGAACCATATTTAAAGTCTAAATAGAAAATTAGACCAGACGGTAGGTTCATAGGTTGAACAGAAACAAATTCCTGTGCTGATAGCTCAGCAAAAATCCTGCGAACTAACGGAAGGGCAACGCCACTCCATTGTTCTTGATTTGCCGAGGTTCCCACTTGAGAAGCTTCGTCGATTAACTGACGCGCCTGGTTTTCCAGAAGCACAGCCATTCCGGCGGTTTCGCTCTCATTTTTTATGCCATCGAGTAAGCCTGTTGGCTCCCATTTGTTGACCAATTTGCGGGACGAGTCTAGCAACACATTATGCGGATTGTATCCACCCATAACGTCTTTAATCTGTTTTTTGAATGACATGATTAATTTCTCCGTTAAATAATGTTAGCTAATTTCTTCATGCGGGTCTTAAAATTGACCTGCTCACCGATGATTGGCTTACGAGATTTAGTTGAACGCATTGGTTTAGAAGCTTGACCTTTTCTAGAAGCAGATTCATTAACCGGTTTACGTTTCATCGACTCAGCAAATGTAGTGTAAACAAGTTTAACTTCGCGTACGTTAGCAGCGCGGTCAAACTGTTCGATCACTTTCATTTTTTGAGTTTCAGAAATGTTACGGCTTCTGAAAAGCTTATTAGTGTAGAGAAGCTTAGCATTGAGAAGATTGACTTCTTGAAGTTTACCACGTAAGTACTGTACCGTTTGCTTATACTCTTCGAGTTCAGCAGCCGGATCTTCTTCGGGCTCTTCTTGTTCTTCGACTTCTTCTTCATCTTCACCCTCTTCTGAGAGAGCTTTGATAATTTCTTCTAAGTCGATATCATCATCTTCGGCTTCCATTCCTGGAGCCTCTTCTTCGCCTTCTTCATCTTCCATACCAGGCATAGGTTCGTCCTGCTCTGCAGGAGCTGCAACTTCAGGTTCAGGAATTTCTTCCTCGCCTTCTTCATCTTCCATACCCATTTCTTGTTCAAGTTGACGTAAAACTTCTTCTAAATCGGGATCTTCATCACCCTCTTCGTCTTCCATACCGGGCTCTTCTTGTTCACCCATCGCTTGATCAGGTGCTTCATCAGCATCCTCATCTTCGTGACCGGGTTCCATGTTTTCACCTACGGCTTGATCAGAAGTTTTTTCGTTTTCCTCGTCTTCAGCCCCAGCTTCGGATGCTGATCCTTCTTCTTCGGGTCCTTGACTATCGGCCTCTGATGCGGCTGCATCAGGTTCCTTATTGTCGCTGGCTCCGATTTCAGAAGAATCCATTTCTTCTTCTACTGGGTCATCGGCTTCCTCATCCTCGCCTTCCATTTCAGCTTGTAGCTTTTTGGATAGCATTGATTTCAGATGTGGAGTAAAGGCCTCTTCGAGTGCTAATTTAGCATTTGCTAACGCAGTTTCGCGTACTGCTTTTGCGTCTGCAATTGCTTCTTGCAATAGTTTATCCATAAGGATTCTCCTCTAAGAGATTTTACATTGTAAAGTTATTGGGAACTTTAATCGGTTTGATTAATTGATAACACTCAACGAATGTGAGTGCATTATATTTGGATATAAATATATGTAATATATTTTAAAGCATCGCTTTTTTTGATCTCATTTGAGCTCTAACTCTTGCCTTTGCTCTTTTTTCACGCTTTATTGCTGAAGGTTTTAAATAAAACTGTCTAGTTTGTATTTCATGAAGTAAACCAGAATCCTTAACTTTCTTTTTAAACTTTTTTAATGCGTACTCTATTTTACCGTCTATAACCTTTACGTAGATAGCCATCTAATAATTTTTTCCAGCATTTAACTCTTCATCATCTTCATCATGACCAGGTTCGTGTTCTTCGTTTATTTTAAAATAACGATTCAAAACATTACCCATATCCTCGTACAAAGCAGACATCCTATCCTGTAACGACTGTGCTTCATTAGCAATCTTATGAAACTGTGTAGCTTGCTTTTTCAACTCATTCATATTACGCTGAACGGTTACTCTATCAAACCAATCTGCCGTTTCTTCTACTACATGCTTATTACATGCTTTGGAAATTTCTATAAACATATTACCAACTTCTTTAAGATTGTGTTTCTTATAAATAGAAGGTCCATAAGATGAAAATTCTGAAACGTTTTTAATTAAATCTTCGCGAGGCATTATAGCATCGTCTTCTTCCTTTTGTACAATTTGCTTAGCAATAGCAGATAATTTAGCACCCCTACTACCGCCTTTAAAATCACCAATAGCTTCCATAGCAACCATGCCACCGATACTTTCTTCTAAAATCTTTTTGAGTTTCATCTTAATTCCCCAATAAAATATGTCTAATAGCTAATTCAACTTGTGTCCACTTTTCATGTGCACCCCTAGAACCTTTCGCTTCATTAACCGGTTGTAAAAAAGCTCCATGAGTAGACGGATTGGATACAAAATCAAAAGCAATCAATTCAAAATCTTTTTGAACTTCATCCCCCTTAGCTTCCTGCTTAATGGATCCCAAACCTCTAGAACTAATTCCTAATTTAATACCACTCTTGAACAGCTCCTTCAATATGTTACCAGAAGGTGTGCTCAATACTTCAATAGTCCCAACCAAATCGTTTCCAGTCCAATGCATCTCTAATACATTATGTGAAACGTTGGCTAAATTAACAACGGAACTATCAGGATGGTCTAACTCACCCATTGCTCTGCGTTCTTTAATAAATTCAGACGTATACTTCTTAGCTTCTCTAACCAAAATATCTCTTGGATACACTCGTCCGTTTTGATTAGTAGATTCGGCTCTCTGAAGAGTGCCCTTTACCACTAACCTACCAGCATTACGGGTTATAGATTCATGTATCTGATCTTGTGATACATCAAATGCAATAGTGTCTACTAGAAGATTTTTGTTCATTATATTAAATCCTTAATGCGTGTTGATAATCTAACTAATTTTTCTGAAATTTTGTTAAGGGCAACTTTTGTTCTCTTATAATAACTATCAGATCCAAATTTCATTTCATTCTTTAATTTTACATTGTACTTTACAGCTCTTTCAAGCATTGAAATACTATCCCGAATATTCATCATAGACTTAGCAAGCTTCTGCTTCGTTGTCATTGATTCATCGTTTCTGTAATCCCAATAAGTACTCTCAGATAATTTTTTTGCAACAGTCATTCCATCACTTAATTTCAATTCGTCTTCCTCATCTTTTTCATCATTTCTAAACGCATGTGGGGTTTGATACCCAGCAATATTACCAGTAGTACTGGCTTCTTCTAATTCTTGCTGAATCAATTCACGTACTAATTCTCTAAGACTTAGTTGCATGTTTAACATCCTCCAACAATTGATAAAATCTCATCAACTTTAAAACATTAGAAGTATGTTTTCCCTGAATATTCGTACTCTCTATCAAATGTATACACTCTTTAATCTTAATCTTAATCACTTTATCGCTAATTTTTGAAAACGTTTTCTTAAGTTCATGAACAATACTTTTAAACTTAGATTCCATAAATTCATTCAAACCGTTTGTGTTAGAAATATTATTTATGTACTCTCTCAATAATTCTTTTTGATTAGAATTTAATGCGCTATATTTCTTATTAAATCTTTCAATCAATATTTTATACGCCAAAGCTCGCAAATCTTTGTTTTCTTCTCTCAACCTAGATAAGGTTGACGACTCTTTAGTACGTACTACCCGGGTCATATGTTCAATCAATGTATGATGACTCTTAGAATGATAAGCCAAATTGTCGTAATTTTCAGTTATAACGTTGTGAATAGCTGCTAAAAGCCTATAATTAGAAACTCTAGACTGAAAGAAATCAGTTAACGTAAAATTTTCCTTAATCTGCTTAATCAATTCATATTTTTCTCTCTTAAGAGCAGACGTATTGATTATCTTATTATATGCTTTAACTGTTGTTTCTACAAGGTGTACTGCTCTATCCTTACTTTTAAACTTGCTTTCAATTACAACGTTAAAAAGTTGATTTTCTTTAAATAATTGAGATTTTTTGTGAAAATTTTTCCTCAAAATCTCTGAAGCCGTAGAAGACTTCGTATTATTTAAAATATCTGCAGTTATTTGTCGAGTCAATAATTCGAATAATAGACCCGTATTTCTATATTTTGAATGTTTCATCAAATCCCTTAACTAAGTTGTTTCCATTCGTTTATAAATATTAGATTACTTTGATTTTGCAGGTTTTTCTTTTAAATGGTTCTCTAAGTCCTCGACTTCATTTAGCAATCTCAGTTCTTTTTTATTATAATGCTTCTTCATTGAGTCAAAATGAGATAATGCTAACGGACTAACCCTATAATTTTGCTTAGTTGGACTATCGTCTCTTTGAGCAGAATGTGTATAATCATATTTTCCCAATGCATCCCTGACTCCGTACGTCTCCCTATCTTCATGATCGCGATCTGATTCTACATTTTTGTTTTTATCATCATCTTCATCTTCATCTTCCATCCCGGGTTGAGAATCCAATTGACCTTCCTGTGCTGGTTGTGCCGGATCATTACCTTCATTCTCAATCGAAGACAACCTATACAAAGTTTTCTTATCTTCCACGACTTCTTCAGCAAGTTTTTCAATCTCTTCATTACTAAAGTTAAAAACATTATCGTAAATCCACTGGTGAGAAACTAACGATTCAGCTTTCATATCTCTAGCTATACCATTTTTCTTTTCCCAAAGATCCAGTCTTTCTTGCTCGTATATAGTAGACGGATTCGTTAACTCCAAATCAAAATCTACTAATGCCGCATCGGTGTATCCTTGAGAATACAAATGTGCTACCGCAATTTTAGTCAATTCACTTATAACAATTCTCTGAATTCGTTCTATAGTACGAGCAAACCTAACATCTTCTGCTGCTAACGTTGCTTTCGATCCTACTTCCTCTTCATATCCTAAAAAGGCCTTTGGAATTTTAAGAGATGCTAAAAGTTTATTTCTTAAATACTCTATATCTTCAACTGCTTCGTATGTCAACCCTGGAAGAGCATCAATTGCTGTTCCACTATCTCCACCACGAACAGGTAAGTAAAAATCTTCAGTTAAATTTTGCATATTATACTTGAGATTGTATTCACCTGTATTTTCGTCCACGACCGGAGCTTTTTTCATCTTATCAATGATTCGTTTCATGTACGTGTCTACTTCACTAGGTGGTAAATTACCTATATCTACCTTAAAAACTCTTTTTTCAGGAGCCCGCATAATTCTATGAATAAGCATTGCATCTTCCATCAGTGAAAGTTGTTTCCAAGTACGTCGACCACCCTCTGCCATAGACTTACCGTAAGGTAAATAATTCGAATCAGACAACAATCTAAAATGAGCTATTTCAAAATTTTCAAATTCTGTTCTATTTGCGTTAGCCGGCATATTTCTTGGATCAGTAGCATCCAAAATAAATTTTGTTTCTTGAGGATTCTCAGGATTAAATGCTTCTATTCTAGACACATCATACGGAGAAAGAGGATATACATTTACAATTCCATACTTTTCTGCTAGCTCCAAATGCAAGAAAAAATCTCCATACTTACACATGTTTCTAATCCACGGCCATAAATTGAATTCTATATTTAGTATATCGTAAAATAAATTATTTAATATTTCGACAATTTGAGTGTTATTGCTTTTAATCTCTAATACATTTCCATACTCAGATTTCATTGTAGATTCATCCGCATACACATCTAAAGCAGAGGAAATTATTGCATCATCATCCATAGCTTCGTAATCTCTAAACAGAGATATTCTTTGAGCCTTAGCCAATTCTCCAGAATACCCCATATATCCACCATAACCAGATTGAGTTGTATACATTCTAGTATACCTATCCATTAATGATTTGGATCCAGCTTGAAGTTGACTCGTATCTACGACCTTCAACCTCCTACCACCAATATTTCTTACTATAACATTAGTAGAAAATAATCGTTTAATTCTATCAAAAAATGTATCTTGTTGTGCCATTTTATTCCTTACCTATTAACCAAGTTAATGATTCTATTTCATCTCCAACTGGCATTTCCCAACCGAGATCTTCATGATTCTCAACCTTGTAAACACCAGCATTACTATCTATTTTTTCCATCGTATTTCGTGTCATTTGCATCTCATCATCATAAAGCCTCAATGCAGTCTCTCTAACCCAAAGACCAATAGCAAGGCTCATGACTAAATCATCATTATAACTTTTCAGCGCTTCAGCCTTACCATTATTAAATATAAATACAAATAATTCATCCACTAATCTAATAGAGTTTATTCTAACTGAAGATTCCCTAATAAATTTAGAAAGTGTTTCTATGATTAATGGTTTGCTTTTCATAGAAGTAGTAAATCCTGGAACCATGTACTTGTTTTCCCCCCTATACTTGTTGGTATATTGAGTTTTAGAATCTACATACTTCAAATCTTTTTTCATCCAAAATAAATTTTTATAATCCCTATCTATTAAGACCTGTAATACAGCCCATCCAACATTGTTATTTTCAACTACCAATAACGCATCATTATATTCTGTTGCTACTGACATTAATATTCCAGAATAACGCGTCGTATCTTCTTTAGACTTGTATTCTGCAACTTGTTCTAACGTATTCAAATCTAAAACATGAAATGCTGAAAAATCTTCGCCATCTCCTCGTGCTACGTCTGCAGAAACCAAATATCTACCATTTGAATCAGGTGGTTTCCAAATCCATAAGTCCTCATGATATCTCTTTTCAACTGGAGAACAAACTGTAGTTTCTTGAATATGTTTTAATACTTCACCGGGAATAACTGATTTTCCTGAACTTACAAAATCGCAATCGCACTCTTGAGCTGCCATATCTGGTCCTAAAAGTTTGTTCTGTTCTTCTCTCCATACATCTCCCCTGTTTGGATGAATAGACCAGTGAAGCTTAATAAAATTAAATTTGTTTTGAGCTGCTTCAGCATCTGACCATGTTTTATGAAACCAATTTCCCATCCCATTCGGAGTAGAAAGGGCAATACACTTACCACCAGTTGCCAATGTTTGCTGTGATGCTGCCCATATTTCATCAATGTTCTTTATAAATGCTGCCTCATCCATGATTAATAGAGACAGTGCTTCAGAACGACCAGCCTCACTAGTTGAAGAGATTGCCTTTATCTGCGATCCATTGATATATCGCATAGACAATTTATTATCTTCGACACAATCTTGTTTCAACCATCTGGGTAATTCCTTATGCATAACTCTTACCTTAGTAACTAAATTCTTTGCTACCTCTTGTTTAGTTGCAATCACAAGGATATTTTTATCATTCTGAAAGGTCATCATCCAAAGAGAATATCCAGCAGATAACGTAGATAATCCCAATTGTCTAGCTTTGAGAATAATATTATAATCGTGATCTTTAAAATCACTCATGACTCTTTCTTGAAAATCATACAAATCAAATTTTATTTTTCCACGAATAGGATGCTGAATGTAACAATACTCGCGCATAAAATATGCAGGATCTAATGCACACTTAACGTATTCTTCTTTAATTGTCTGTTTTATCTGTGTCTTAGTCGGCATATAACTCATCCAACTTAGCATCTACATTTACTAGAGTAACTCTCAATTCTGCTAACGCTTCATCCGCTTCAGCCACTAACTCCTTAGGAATCTCGTACCTATCAATGTGAACAAAACCTGTGTTTACATTAACCGGTTCAACTACTTCCATATCACCCTGATTCTTCCAATTCTCTATCGATTGAATTTGGTCTAATATTGCTGCTTTTCTATTTTCAAAAAATCTTTTCTTTTCATATGTTTCAAACGTTCCGTTAACTCTCATTTCGTGTTCTATTGCAAGCTGACAATCAAAACAATGGTTAAACAGTCTCCAAAACTTGTTATCTAAACGTTTTTTCATTATCTTTTTACATGATGGACAAAACCACGGCATACGAACTTCAGCCATTATATCGGTAAGTTTACTCTTAATATCGCCCTGTTTTTTCTCCTTACCCTCATATCCGACCATAACTCGTTTTTCTGGTGTTTTACCAGACAATACTTCTTTTAATGCTCTATCTTCACTATTCATAATTTATCTCGAAAATTTCATTAAGCCCGTAATTTGATTAATCGGTGCGAAATAACCCGTAAATTTATAAACCTTACCCTTGTACTTAAAAACTAAACCTTCGGACGGTACTAAATTTGACAGATCACCCATTGAATCGATCTTAGATAGCTGTGCTTTTAATTTACCAATTGAAGATGGATCTTTCTTACCACGTATTTGTTTTGCCGCATTTGCTAAATCTCTTCTCAATGCTTGTACGGTCTTATCTGGATTTGGAGCTAACCAGTTACTAACGTTACTCAATATCTCTGCTCCTACCTCAAAAAATAATACTTCAAACGGGCGCATATTTTCCTTTAACATCTTAGCATGATCTAATTTTTCAGTAGCTTTAACCCAATCTACAAACTCTGGATGATCTTCCTTTAGCTTATTAATCTCAGTCATCTTGTACGACTTATCACTAAATGCCCATCTCTTCATAAGTGGATATAAAATATTGTCTGGTATGTTTGAATAATCTGTGGAATTGGCGCCAGCCAAAATATACTCTAACCAAAAGTGTTGGTGATATAACGAAACCTCATCTGAATCCTTCAGTCTATATATATTACGTAACTTGTCCAAAGTACCGAAATATTTTTGTCTCTTCTTAGAAAAATCCTTTGCCTTGGCTATTTTAAGAACATTCGGTCCCTTAAACGCAAATTTAGTCTGTATACCCTTATTTATCTTATTGATAATAGTAGATAATTTAGCTCCACCACTCCTCACTTCACCCCGAGGACTCCACTTATCATCGTACTTGAGAATGCCGTGAAATATAATCTGTGCACCACCATCGTAGTCAATCACGTTCTTCGTATCCGGATAGATTATCTCTATGTTTGCCCAATTTTTACCGTTATCAAACAGTGCTTCCTGATCTTTCTTACTAAATTTTTCTAAAGCTGATTTTAAATCCTTCATTGAATACACAAAAGCATTCCTAACAGTCGGTATGTGATGCTTAAACTTATTCTTTACATCATCTAAAGACATGCCACCACGTTTAAGATCTCCCTTGTTTCTAGCAGCTTTTGCTTCTCCATCTACAACAGATACCATAATATTCTGACCGTCTAGTTTTTCAGTAGCAGACTCTTCCTTATCTAATTTACCCTGAAGACCCATTTCAATAATTTCCCTTAAGTCTCCGAAAGTCAATTCATAATCATCGAATGGATGTGCCATATGACCGTAAGCACCACCTTCTAAAATTAATCCCTCTTCAAACGAATTCACAAAAAGATCAAACGTTTTCTGATCATAATAACCAAACATCTTCTTAAAAAATTTCTTCTTAATACCCAAATCATATTTTTCCGAACCTAATAATTTTCTCATCGTAGTACCATTTATTTCATGACCTCCCACCTTAACCGATATATGTGGCGCTTTTAATGTGTACCCGTGTTCCTTGAATCCTTCTAATCTCATGTAATTTTTACTGTACGGTATAAAATATTTTCCACCCGATAACCTTCCTTCGTCCTTTTTTCCCACAGCAAACACTGCAGCAGTAGTATCAGCATCAAACTTTCTTAACAAACCCTTTGGTATGTACGGTTGACTTTCTTGAACAATTGCGGATGAAGGTATTCCCATTTTTTGCATGTGCTTTTTCTTTTGAGAAAAATTCATTGGATGTCTACTTCCTCCACTCTTATTAGACGTCGCTATGTAAACATTATCAAATCTCTTCGTTAAAAATTTATAAGTCTTCTCGTGATGAGGACCGAACGGTTGAAACCTACCAGGATATATAGCTATTATCTTTTCTATATTGTTTTCTTCCTCACAATAAACAGATTTATCCTTTCGCTTCTTAGCTTTCTTTACTCCCTTTCTACTTGGAGAGGGTAACATTCCAGAACTAGCTCCGAAATCCTCAGTCGCAGGCCACGCTGCTTCGTTGTACTGTACAGTAATGGTAATATCCTCATTCAACCTAGCCGGCATTTCTCCCAAATCCTTAGACGGTATAACCACAACCTTACTCTGCCTGTTAGGTCCCACTCCCATCCAACGAACGATACTCCAACCTAAATCCGCAGCTATTTTTTCCATTTCCTTCATATACTTCTTGTCCGGTGTAGTGGTACCCATAAGAACAGCACCACCGTAGCTGACCGAATCAGCTCTACTAATATCCGTATTAGTCGTCATATTCAATTCGTAAAACGGATCAGCAGCATTATCATCAAGCATATAATTTAAAACTGGCCACCCTAAAATTACCTTCGCCTTATTATCAGTAATTCGTTTGTAATCGGCAAAACTTGCAAAGAAATCGTACAATCCCTCGTCAGAGATACTGTTAATGTTAGCGGCCTTAGTAGACTCACTAAGTATTCCAGTCTCGTACAAAAACTGCGAAATAGTATCAGAATCCAATACTACCGCACCTTCACCGTAAATAGTATCGTAAACTAATCTTTTTGAAAAAAGGTCAGACATGTTTTTTCCTAGACTTCCAAGCTTCTCTTAAACCAACCGAAGTAAAATTTGGCTAAATCGGGTTTGCGCTCGATAAGAGTAGCATAATACTTCACCCTGTAAGCTCTAACTCGTTCTAACTCCACATTCTTCATGGCTCCTATAGTCATTGGGCCCATACCTCCGTCTATTTTTAGATTGGCTCCTTTAGCGTTTGCTGTTTCTTGCATGATCTTAGTCGCGCGTCCAGCACCCATATTGACACACATGTCAAAGTATATGTGACGAAGGTCTTCGGAAAGTTCCGCACAGCGGTTCTTATCCCAATAATCTCTTCTATAAATATCCTTAGCACCCTCTTCCGTGAGGTTTTTGATATCCTCATTCGGGTACGCACGCTTAGAGACACCGTACTTGGTCTCCCCTCCTGGATCCTTCGGATCGTTAACGTAGCCTCCCTCGTGTTCGAGTACTACTTCTATTATTTCATCGAAAGTAACTTTCATTTTATTTCTCCTTAATAATTTAATCTATCAATGCTACAAACACATCTATTGTAGCTGTTCTATTTGTTGAAATAGAAGAATGACTTCCATTATAATTTGCATCCCATACACAAGTAATGGTGACCAGGTTTCCTACCCCCGCCACACCTGTTATTACAGCTGTATAATCCGAACCAGGAGCAACACTTACATAATTGG